>Ga0208039_1000135_pt1 | contig 72521 bp, 58 predicted proteins | sample June2015DPH_20_1_2_FD_184722 | JGI IMG/M metagenome (GOLD analysis project Ga0208039, IMG submission 184722) | Peatland microbial communities from SPRUCE experiment site at the Marcell Experimental Forest, Minnesota, USA - June2015DPH_20_150... | ecosystem: Environmental > Terrestrial > Soil >... | reverse complement strand
TACGTCGCGACGTCGAAAGGTAAACAGTTCCTTGAAGACTACCGCGAGCTCCAGAGATATTCTCAGATGGTTGATTCGAAGAAGCGAGCCTTGGAAGCAAGTATGGCTCTTAAGGTCTAGCCTCACGCGTTAGCGAGGAATTGAGCAAGAAACCCCACAGCCCTTTAGGGGCGGGATGAATTGTGTGTCAGCTGTGTTAGCAAGAATCTCCCGACTTCAGTCGAGGAGAGAGTCAATCATCACTGACGTGTCATGAGGCCGGCGCGAGAGCTGAATATTTGAACTGGCAACAGGCCACGTTGCAGTCAACACAGAATGCGATAGGGCGTGGACTCGGAAGAAGGGGCGAGCTAGCTCGGCCTCCGGGTTCAAGACCCAGACCGGAGAGTTCTGTAATCCTAGGCTTGCGTATGAGAATGCGTGACAAGACGCTGTGCATACTGCGAGAGACGAATCGTCGGAGCGACGCTTTCATGCACTCCCTCGAGCCGAACGCACCCCTAATCCAGTGATACTGTTCAGACGGAACGTGCGCCGTGCCGATTCGAGACGGGACCATATGAGGGGAAAAAGCTAGACAACGACCTCGTGGCCTGTGATAGACTGGCCTTGGCCGGCGGATCATTCGGAGTCTGTAGTTGTGATGTTCAACCGCCCGCAAAACAGCGTGTGAGCCTGACTCAGGTCTCGTCTGGTTTGTTCTCCAATGCAAATAGCCGAAGGTGCGCCTTCGTCCTCGGGTCGTTGGGTTGGGTGAGGATAGACTCGGTTGGGTCTGTGACTAGTCGCTAGGATCAGGCGTGGCGAGCGCTGAATGTGTATGGGTAGTCACCAACGATGTCGCAGTCAGAACACGCATCGAAAAGAACAACACGACGGTATGCTGGGGCAATGCGGTGACGGGGCGATCTGAAAGCGATCGCCGAGTTGGCTAATAGTGAAACTTGAATGGGAGAGAATATGCGGAGATACGATCAGATCAGTATTACAGAAATGTCTGCCTTTTGTTCTAGTTATCTCCATCAGAAATGGTTTAATTTCTCGCGTCCATCCTGTGCGCAGAAATCCTCATGCAACCATACGGCCACGTCAGTCGCTCGGCAGGCAACTGGCTGAGAACGGTAGCATTGCAAGGCAGCGACTCGCTGACGTACTACACTCTCAGGCAGCTGAAACTTGGAGGCTTGAGGAACGGTGGATGGGCAAGGCTGGAGATTGCGGAGAGGGGACTTTTCAGATGCGCTCTTTGGATAGCCAAAGCTAGGAACAGGATCACCAACACGAGACTGATGGTGCAGGTCCTACGGATCGCCTTGAAACTCTTCAAGAGCTTCCAGAGTCGCATCGTCAGGGCTGGAAAAGCCAGAGCCGCAATTATGCTTGAGGAGTACGCGAGGCCGGGAGGAGTGTTCAGCTGGGCACCCCGAATGCGGGAATGGTTGCACGATCCCAAGTACATTCTGTATCTTGGTGTATTGGAGGTGAATGCGTAGGATGAACAAAGATCAAGGAATCGGTGCCGTGATCCTCGTGGCCAGCATAATTGGAGTCATCGTTTACGCGTGGCTCCTCTACGCTTACGCGATTGTGGTTCTGCAGATTACGGCTTTCATTGCAGTTGCAGCGGTGCTTGTCATCGCAGCTTGGATAGGGTGGACGATGGCAACGACACCCCCGCCCGCTCCCTTGGAGCCTGAAGTCACATCCACAACATCGGCTGCATCTTCACGGGAGAAGTTGGAGACCTGATTCACCTGAACGCTACCCAGAGAATCAACCGGCAGAGGGGGCTACAGTGCCAAGAATGTTAATGATGGAACAGGCAGTCAAAGAAGATGTGCAGGACGCAGCGACTCAGGTTCTCACAAGAGGCCTTGTCAGGAAAGTTGTAACTCCGAACGGAATAAGGTACGAGATCACCGACGCCGGTTGGCAATTCGTCAGAGAATACGAGGAGATCACGGCGGAGCTAGGGGGAGGCGCATCGAAGATGGTGGCAGGCAGCATTAGGATGCCGACGACAGGGTCGGGCCTCCTTTCAGTATCTCTGCAACAAAGGCCCGAACTGATGGAGCTCTTGAGTGATCCAGCGGGACTTCATCTGCTGTACGAGGTCATGAAGCCTGAGATCGGTGTTCTGGTTCCGACACTGAATGAAGTGAATACCATAGGAAATGTGCTAAAAGAGATACCTAGGCACGCCCAATATCCCTCGAAAGTTCTGGTCATTGATGCAAGTGACGACGAGACACCACTGATTGCCAAGAAGTGTGGCGCGAAAGTGCTAAGGCAACGTGGAAAAGGAAAAGGGAACGCCCTGCGTCAGGCTTTCTGTGCCCTCGGCAGCGACATAGTCGTGATGATGGATGGCGACGGTTGCATGCAGGCAGAAGAGATCCCAAGATTCGTAAAGGCAATAGTCTCCGGTGCCGACATCGCAAAAGGTTCGCGTTTTCTCAAGAACGGGGGGTCACAAGACCTCAGCTTCATCAGAAAGGTCGGAAACCTGCTATTCGTTACCCTGGTAAACTTGGCTTGGTCTGGAAGATATACGGACCTCTGCTACGGGTTCCTAGCATTCAGAAGGGAGGCTCTCGAAAGGCTGAAACCCTACTTGAAATCAGACCACTTCCAAATTGAGACGGAAATCTGTATCCGAGCCAACAAACTCGGACTGAAAGTAGTCGAAGTCCCAAGCGTGGAACTCAAGAGATCCCACGGCGAATCGAAGTTGTCTGGAATGCGTGCCAGCTTGCAGATCCTGCAAACTATACTGCACGAGTTTGTCTCACGAGCCTGAACAACCACCTGAACGACCGCTCTAGGAGACCGTGCATTGGATGAATTCGCACTACGATAAGGGCCAAGATTGAATAGCCCGATCGAACTCGGCATCGTCGGCTTAGGAAACATGGGCGTACTCCATGCAGGGATCACTAATTCGATCTCTGGCACAAATGTCACGGCGATTTGTGAGAAAGAGAGTTTCCTGACCACGACATTCTTGCGCAAGAGAATAGCTGTCTACAAGGACTATCACAAGATGATGACCGAGGAACAACTTGACGCCGCATTCATCACGACGCCTATCAGCACACGTGTCCCAGTAGAAACTGATCTACTCAAGTGCCGAGCACTGTGTTTGCACTCGGCGAGGAAAGCGGTCAAGATTAGCAGGACAATGGAGTAGAAAAAACATGAAGATAGCCTATTTGAACACAGTTGGGATCCCTGCGCGCTACGGTGGATTTGAGACATCCGTGGAAGAAGTGAGTACAAGGCTGGTGCGGAAGGGACACGAGGTCACCGTGTACTGTGGTTCGAACTCAGGGGCGAAGTACTCATCCTACGAAGGAGTGAATCTGATCAATCTGCCTCGCGTCTCAAGCAAGTTCTTGGATTTCCCTCTTCGATGTCTTCTCGCAACAATCGATGCAATGCCTAGAGATTTCGACATACTTCACTACCACGACGAGTACAGCCCTGTCTTCGCCTCTGTTCCGAGAGTTCTCTCAAGGACAGTAGTTATCACGCTAGGGGCTCCTAATTGGAATCGCTCAAGCTATCCTTGGTTGGCTCAGTTTCTTCTTCGCTCTTCCTCTCGGCTAGCTATGTACGTACCGCATGCAACGACTGTAGACTCATGTTGGGTCAGAGAATGGTACCACGCCACGTTCGGAAAGGCCCCTGTCTACATCCCTCATGGAGCAAGAGTCATGCCAAGAGGAGCCGACCCTGTGGTGCTGCAGAGATATGGAGTTGAAGAAGATAGGTATGTTCTGTTCGTAGGCAGATTAGTTTCTGAGAAAGGTGTCCATCATTTGATCCGTGCGTTCAACCAATCCAGCGTACAATCAGAGTTGCCACTGATCATAGTTGGACGCGATCCATATGGTGGAGCTTATGAATTGTCGCTAAAGAAGATTGCCAAGAAAAATGTGAGGTTCCTCGGTTATGTCTATGGCGCGGATATGGATAACTTGTTCAAGGGAGCCTACCTGTACGTGTCCGCGTCAGAATTGGAGGGTACTTCACCTGCCCTCTTATCCGCCATGGGCTTCGGAAACTGCGTTATCGTCAGCGACATTCCGGGGAATCTCGAGGTTGTCGGAGACGCCGGAGTGACCTTCAAGAACAGGGATTGCCATGACTTGAGCGATAAGCTGTCGTATCTCACCTCTAGCCCTGATGTTGTCCGCGAGTACAGAAAGAGAGCCGTTGAAAGGATCACGAGGTTCTACACCTGGGACTCAGTCGCAGAGCGTATGGAAAGACTATATTCCTCCCTGATTGGTGAACCTTAGCTGATGAGTCATTGAAGGCGCTCGTTACGGGAGCAAGCGGCGTGCTCGGCGGCTACCTATGTGAAGCTCTAAAGGCAAATGGGTACGAGGTGCTACCAACCGACATCAACTGCAATGCAGAAGTGGCATTCTTGGACATACGCGACGCATCCCAAGTCGCAGCGGTTGTCGGGAGAGAGCGGCCAGATTTTGTCATGCACTTGGCTGCCGAGACCGACGTCGACCGATGCCAGATTGAGGCGGATCACGCCTATCGAACCAACGCCTTGGGAACGCAGAATGTGGCTTTGGCATGCCAGAAGGAGAATGTTCAAATGGTGTACGTCAGCACCGCGGGCGTGTTCGACGGCGCGAAGACCGAACCATATACGGAGTTTGATGCTCCTAACCCATTGAACGTGTATGGTAGGAGCAAATTGGAGGGAGAGAGGTTCGTTTCGCAGCTCCTTTCCAGGTTCTTCATAGTAAGAGCAGCCTGGATGATCGGAGGAGGAATCCCAAAGGACAAGAAATTCGTCGCAAAAATCGTAAGACAACTCGACGAGGGATCAAAGGAGCTGAATGCCGTAAATGACAAGGTCGGGAGTCTTACATATGCACCTGACTTCTCCTCGGCGCTCGTGAAGTTAGTAGAGACGGGATGGTATGGTCTTTACCATCTAGCCAACAAGGGCAACTGCACGAGGTATGATGTGGCGAGACAGATTCTAGATTATCTTGGCAGGAAAGACGTGATTCTCAACGCTGTCACGTCAGACAGATTCGATTTGCCTGCACCGAGATCGAGATCTGAGATGCTGCGCAACTACATGCTGGAGCTCAGGGGCGCGGATTCCATGCGAGACTGGCGGCAAGCATTGAATGACTACTTGAAGACACACTTCTCACACACGATGAGAAGCTGCTAGGCGAATCATCAAGGTCTGTATCATACCGGATCGCAAGAATCGTCAAGTGAGACGCACTATGGAAACGCTCGTTTTTCTCATGACCTCAACTTTTCTTCCTCCCCAGGGTATTGGAGGAGCTGATCTTCACGTCAAGAATCTGGCTGATGAGCTCACCAGACTAGGGCATGAGGTGCACGTCTTGCACAGTGCGGATGCATACGGAATCAAGAAAGGCGCATATCGCGCGAGATCAGAGCATGTGACAAAGACGACTGGAGAAGGTGGGGTTCATACTTACGCTATTAAAACGCCGTTCGATCTAAGTGCTTATGTGACTTACCTTCTTGGGGACTTCGCCCCCCTGACTAAGAAGTTCGAAAAGCTGGTCAACAAGATTAAGCCTGACGTAGTTCATCATCATGAGATATCCCTATTGGGATACCGCATTTTGAAAAAGGTCGGTGACTACCTTAACCTTTACACAGCTCACGACCACTGGCTCATCTGCCAAAACAACACTCTGCTTAAGAACGGCAGAGAAATATGTGGAGGAAATAGTGCGGCCACGCTAGACATGGAGTGCTTTCGTTGTGCTCTAAGCAACAATCGTCCTCCGCAAATCTGGAGACGGACATGTAGCTTCAGAGAAGCCATCCGTGAAATCGATTTGCTACTAGCACCAAGTAACTATATGAAGATCAGACTCATCGAGTCTATCGGGTCCCTCAATGTTGTCGTGATACCGAACTTCGTTCCTGAGCCTCCAAGGAGAAAACTCGTCGCGTCAGGGTTCTCTGATTTCTTCCTTTACGCCGGAAGGCTAGAGAAATACAAAGGAATCATTCAATTGATCGACTCGTTTAGGGAACTAGATTCTAAACTTGTAATAGCAGGCGACGGACCGCTAAGTAACAGAGTGGATGCAATGTCGAGAGCAAACGGACCAGGGGGCAGAATCACTTTCCTGGGTCATACAAATCATGACGCCTTGTATTCGCTGATACGAGATGCCAATGCCGTCATAATCCCATCGGTATCTCCGGAGAATGCTCCATTGATAGCTCTGGAGGCCCTGTCAGTTGGTACCCCAGTAATCGCCATGAATAGTGGAGGTTTACCTGAAATCGTCGAAAGAATTGACGAAAGCCTGATTTTTGATTCCTTTGCCCAATTGAGTAGGATCATAGCAAATTTCGACAAGAATAGGTATCCGTCAGATGTAATCAAAGGAGTCTATGAGAGTTACTACTCACCCAGATCATACGAAGAGGCGTACATGAATGCAATTGCTAAGAATCGGCAAGTGCACTCGTTTGGCGAGCCGTCTCGTTCGCGGCAACTTACGACCTGAACGACGGACATTGGCGGATCCACTCGAGGCCGACTCTTCTCGTACGTCCTGAGGGCAAGTTTATGCTGAGAGTCTTGATGCTGGTCAACTGGCCCATTGTGCGGCGTCAGGAATTCGATCCCAATATTAGGATCGCCGACCAACTGGTGCTGGGGAAGCGGTACTGGTTTTCCAGCTACTGGCCAAGCAACGTCAACGTCGACGTTGTCGGAATAGATACAGATTTCCCTCTCTACCCTCTTGAGAGCCGTTTGAAGATCTACGTACAGCACGCGAAGGCGCTTAGCAGAATCAGTGCCTATGACCTGATTCTAACTCATGACTCAGGGAGCGCTTTTGTCGTCGCAATCCTCAGATCGAAGATTGCTGCATTTGGATCTATCCCCCACGTCATGATAGAGGTGGGACTACCTGGAGCTCCCGAGAGGCGCTTCCGACAACTTCCCTTGTCCCTGAAGTACGGACTCTTGAAGACCGTCTTCAACACAAAGACAGTGTCACACATAGTTTTCCATTCATCATGTCAACGCCTGTTTTACGCTCGCGCCCTCGGCTTCCCAGAGGAGAGGCTGTCATACGTGCCCTTTGGCGTAGAAACGGACTACTTTAAGCCAGAGCCGCTCAGCACCGAAGGCTACATCTTCACGGCTGGCGAGTTTAGGGATTTTCTTACTCTCCTCAATGTCTACCGGAGATGGCACGAAAAACTTCCAGAACTGAGGATTCGAAGTGGGCTGCCTAAGCCAAAGAATTTGCCTCCGAATGTCAAGTTTTTGCCTAGAGCGCCAATTTCAATCTTCAAGCAGGATGCGTTGCGGGCGCGATTTGTTGTCCTTCCAGTACACTATACATTGAGGTCTACTGGGCTCATGACTCTCCTCCAATGCATGGCTCTAGCCAAGGCCGTTATTGTCTCTAGGGTCCCCGCCGTAGACGGGTACGTGATAGATGGCAAAACTGCACTCTATTACACACCCTACGATGCTCAGGACCTTTTTAGGAAGATTTCGTTGCTGGTCAATGAAGACAAGTTGGTTCACAATCTAGGCAGAGAAGCAAGAAGGGAGGTCGAGGAGAATTTCGACATACAAAGGATGGGAACGGAACTGTGGGGATGCGTGAGTCGGGTGCTCCGAGAGGGATGTGAGTAGTGTGCCTCTCCATTTGCCTGACGTGCAGAGATATATACTCGGCAGACTCGGAGAAAGGGCGCAAGTGCTGGGTCAGATTGATCACTAGACCGGTTTTGCTGACATCAGGCGAAGGGTAGTTGGTGTCTCTCAGCATGTGTGGAGGATGCAAAGTCTACTTAGTACTAATCCTGCTGAGCATAGCCCTCTTCTCCTACGGCGCGTTTCAGACTAGGCCAGTAGTCGTAAACGTGGATGATTTCTTGGGCTTGACGTCACGCTTGAATCCGGCCTATTGGGTTGGACTATCCATAGTCGTACTGTGCTCAGTGCTCGCATATTTCGACTCTGGTCTGAAAGATGCGTGGGTGTTCCTTCTTGTTCTACTCGCGCTTGCTCTTTTCTTCTTTGGTATACGCGCATTTGTGGAGGCGAATTCTGCGGATCCTTACTCTTTTGAGTTCATTAGTACTGCAAAACATGTCATGATAGATCATTATGTCGACCCGTTCTCGAGAACCGCGGTGCAAACCTATGATGTAGACCCTGCCATGGGTTTGTGGTCGGCCGCCCTGCTTTATGTGAGTGGAATTGAGGCGCTTGCTTTCATAAAGTACTACTCGCTGCTGTGGGTCGTAGGATACGTTTCTATCACGTTTGTGATAGCAAGACGCCTAGGATTGGCGGCGAATCGCGCGTTCGTGGTCGTCGTGCTTGTGCTCTGCGCTTCCTGGACGCTGTGGCAAAACTCCTTTAGTGCACAGTCGCTGGCTCTTATTCTGTACCTACTGTGCTTCGCATTTCTGATAGGGTTAAGCAAAACTCGGGCGCAGGGAATATTGAGCCTCGTCACTTTTGCATCGCTCGTCATCACTCACGGACTAACGGCCTTTTGTGGGGTCCTATCGATGGGCTCTGTGAAGCTTTTCTCTCGAAAGGGCATCTTAGAGCTGGCAGTGTTCTCGTGTCTCTTCTTGACGTGGTACGCTCTTGCGGCATTTGGCGCATTTCAGAATGGAGTTTACACGTTTTGGTATCTGATCGCAAACATGGACTTTTTCTCTTACTTCAGTTCATCGCCAGGGTACACTGCGGCACCGAGTCTGGCTAGAATGACCAGCCAGGCTATTCGCCTAGCTTACCCAGCTATCTTCGGGTTGTGCGTGGCTACCGGAGTGCTGCTGTATCTGAAGAAGCGAGTCGACCCCAAACGCGCGGTCGCGATCGGTTTTTCCTTGACTTGGCTTCTCGGCTTGGCACCTATGCTTGTGATGAGATACGGAGAGGAGATAGATTATAGGTTTTTCGTGCTTTCAGCAGTCCCAATGGCTTGCATCATGGTCGCGGCCTTTTCGACACGGCGGCTCCGCGCTTGCCTATTGATCCTAATGATCTTGCTTATCTTTCTGCATGTTCCCGCGACCTATTCAACTGAATCCATAGAGCAAACTACCGATTCGGAACTTGAGGGGGCAAGATTCTTCGCGACACACGGTCTAACCGAGAGATGGTTCTATTATGGCGGGTCGACTCGGAACCTGTTCTTCTTCAAGCCGGAGTTGAGGATCAACCAAACATACATCGAGAATCCCACGAGTACCTCTCGGACAGGAGAGATCGAGCCCTCGTACTTGAACGCAGTAGAGTACGTATTGGACAGTGCGCAAGTCAGGAACTTCTTCATCTATACGTACGGCCATGACCCGTTCGACGCATGGAAAGCACAGTCTATCGTGAACTTGACATATGACAATGGCGATTTCCGGACATATCAGAAAGTCGGTTGATCGTGTCGAAGGTGAGAGTCTCTGTCATGGTTGCGACAAGACAGGAGGCTTTTCCGCGTTTCAGGACTCAATACTCTTTCATGTGATCATTGACATGCACCAATACTACCTTTCTCTGCGCTTCTGACGTGGCTAGTTCATCGCTTCTCCGCTTATCCAAGCCATAACCCAAGAAAACGTTGAACGCATCACCATGCGAACTAGGCGTTCCCACTGCAGGCGCGGATAGTTGAACTGGTGGCAGCGGCGCTAGGTTGGTCTTCCGCTACCCAAATGATACGAATACCTCAGAGGCGCCCGTTGGGATCGACATCCTCATCACGTTGTTACTTACGCTTGTCAAGCTCGGCACGTTGTTAACGCTCACTGTGAACGAGAGGTACAAGGGCGGCAACCTGTCGTTTCTCAATCTTTTACGATAGTGATAATGTTCGTGGTCAAAATGGTACGTTCGTTGCCGTTCCCGTCAAGTAAACTGTATCCGAGGTTGTATCTGCCGTAGCACCACCAAGCCCAACTGAGGCCATACGTATTCGCTATACCTCCGAAATCATGGATATACTGAACGGCATTACTTCCATCATAGGGAACACAGAACTCTCCAAACCAAACGGGTTGATTCCAACTGTTCGCTGGATTTATTACTCTAGTTTGTATGGAACTTAGGAGCCCCGCCGTATTTCCATCGTAGCCTGACTCCTTGTTCCAATGAGGCGAATAGACAATGTTCGACCTACTGGGAGGAACCGGCAGAGGCATGTTATAGATTGCACAGGACTCCCAGAATATGATGTGGTTGCTATCAACCGTTCGAATCCCATCAATAACAGTGTTGTAGAAGGCTGGCAGAGTCACCGTGCATAGCGTGGTTGGATCATAGACAACAACGCCGCTATTTGTGAAGACTGTGGGCTCGTTGAAAAGGTCGTATCCGACGACGGTTGGCTCTTGGGCGTACCTGCTTGCAACGTGCATCCACATCTGTTTGAATCTGTCTAGCATACCAGGATTCGATGCGGAGGGAGTGCTACCGTTCGGACCAAGGTTATTCCAGAAGTCAGCTTTTGCTTGCGCTTCCCCTTGCGCAGTGTTAGGATACCCTGATACCGCCCAAGAAGGAATCCCGCCCGTGTACTGATCGTAATACGTGAAATAGGGAGACCACTGGTACTGCTGCATACTCAGGACAATGTAGATGCCGTGCTGTTTTGCCCAAGCGATGTCTTGGTCAACGTACTTGCTTAGGTACGTGTCGTCGTATTGACCGGCCTGCGGCTCAATGTGAGCCCACTCAATCGGCAACCTCACAACATTGAACCCCCAAGATGCCATCTTGACGTAGTCGGCTTCATAATGACTTAGAATGATCGGGCCATCGTAGCCAGGGAAGTCAGCCCCGCGTAACAAAACTTGATTTCCAAATCCATCCACAATCGACTGCCCACTAGCCCGGAGAAAACTAAATCTTCTCTTGGGCGTGAGGCTCTGGGCTGCATACGCCGAGGTGATTACACAAGTACTCAGGATCACAAATACAAGACCTATGACTATAGTTCGGCGGATTGCATTCTTGGGACTTGACATGTCTGAGCGAGGACATCGACTTCGCCAGTCGAGGTTAGGATAACGTTACCACGGTATGCGAAGCGAAGTGACATCACATTTGTCTGCCCGCCATGAAATGCGCCCGTCCATCTCGACTCTTGAATTCTTGGATGGAAGACTGCGGGTAATCCTAGCGACGGGAGGTTTATGCTGTACTCACTGTGCAAGTTCCGGACTACTACTAGTCGCGCATAGTTGGGGTCTAGCGTGGCCTAGAAGAGTTGGCGAGGAGTAAGCCATGACGACTCTGCCTAACGAGTCTCTTGGCGAGTCAGCTCCGCTCGTCTACTCTGAGTTCGCACATCCGAGAGAAGATCAATCGGAGAAGCTCACGATGATGTATCGCAGTCGTGTTCCTGTCGTGATCCCGAGGCGGACTCTGTACGGACCGTTCTCAGGTGACGCAAACTATGAATACGGTTGTCATGCAGAGGAATTCCGACCAGTTGTCTACGATGGTTCGGAATGAAGTGCTACGGATTGATGATGTTGTGATTTTGGATAGCGGGGCGCAGGTGTGATCTAGACTGACATGGGCAATGCCTGATTTGCAGGCTGCCATCCGCGTGATATCAGATTCTGCTGAATTTCGCGACATCCACAAGCTCTGGGACGGATTGGTGAGAGATCACTCGGAGAACCCATTTCTCCTCGCTGGATTTGTCAGGGAGTTCATGGAACTGCGCCGTTCAAATCACTGGCAGCCCTTGCTACTGGTGCTGTCGGTGCACGGAGCCCCAATAGGAGTGATGCCCCTAGCCACAAAGCGAATGGGGGGGCTACCATTTGTTGAGTTCCTACTCCCACCTCAATATGGGCCAGATCTTCTTGTCTCAGACCGTTTCCGGGAACTGAGTGTAAACAGCGTACTGCGTTTCTTGTTCCACACTCTTCACTTCCAGTTTCTGCATCTAGTCCTACCGGCCGAGTCCCCAAACCTGCCCATTCTGAGGATGATGTGTAAACAGACAAGAGTGCGAATGTGTGAAGGAAAGCGGTCGGCTCACTATGTTCTATCCATACATGAAAGTTGGACCGAATTCGAATCGTTGCGAGGAAGCAACTTCAGGAGACAGTTCAAGAGGATCGTGCGCAATCTGGACCGAGCTGGCTCATGGACAATCATTGGCATAGACGATCCTGCGGATCAACAAGATTTGACGAAGAGAATACTTGATGTGGAACACAGGAGCTGGAAAGAAGATTGGCGTAGACGATCTAGAAGAGACGCCGATGGCAGCCTGTTGTCAATCTGTCGACCTCTCCAGCACGTATCTGGCAGGGCAGCCGGCTTTCACTGCAAGATCTGGTTCCTGGAGCTGAATAGTGAGACAATAGCCTATAATCTGGTTCTACAGTCCAATCAGAGCGCGTTCATGGCGAAGATGTCCTTTGACGAGCGCTTTAGGAATCTGTATCCGGGTGTTTTCTTGGCAAATCATGCCATTCGTGACATCTTCAATGCTCAGACTGCTCGAAGCATCGATTTCCTGACATCCTGGCCTTTTCTGAGGAGATGGGCGCCTGTGTCAATGGGACGGGTCGAACTCTGCATATGTCGAAAAGGAATTCTGCCGACCATCTTGGCATCAATAATGATGATGGCGTGGAACTCTGTGTCAAGGGGCAGCATCGAAATACTGCACAGGGACATCTTGGAATAGCCGGAGGCAAAGGATTGACCAAAGTAACGGGGCCAGATAGATGTCAGTATTGTTATGAGGAGTTAGTAATCGTCTCGACAGGAAATGCGGAATCGCACGTCTCAGTACTACTCCGGAGGTACAGGTGGATGACCAGGGCCTATCTGTTGTACCTGATCAGGTTGGGACCATCTTCTTTCGCATTGGACGTGTTCCCTCGAATGGGATTTTGGAGGCGGATTCTTGGAGCAAGAGCGAGGCTTCTGATCAGGCGCTCTGATTCGTCGTCTGGGTCTGCTGCTGCGACGCTGAAGCCTGGGGACCTGGTCAGAGTCAAACCCCTATCAGAGGTTCTTGAGACGCTGGATGGGCGGGGAAGGCTAAGGGGCCTATTGTTCACTCCAGAAATGGTCAAGTTCACGGGAAAGCAGTTCCGCGTCTACAAGGTGCTACGCAAGATAATCTTAGAGACGACTGGCGAACTTAGGACAATAAGAACCCCGACGGTCCTGCTTGAGGGTGCTGTCTGTGATGGTTCAGCTCACGGCAGTTGCGACAGGTCATGCTTCTGTTTTTGGAGGGAAGCGTGGCTAAGCAAGGTCGTCTCGAGCGCGTAGAAAGGAACTAGGTACAGTTTGGCATCTGCTGGGGAATGAGCTATTGATTGGGAAGAGCGCAGAGGTGTCTTGTGGCACTATGAGTTGGGAATTCTTTGAGGCTCCGGGGCAATCCGAAAATAGATCCCATCAGGCCGCCTTCGTCATCGACAGCAGAGTGACTTCCCAGAAGGAGGGAGGCATGAATGCAATTGCACGGGGGGAGCAAGGATATTGTTCCGCGTTGAAGAGTTGAAGGACAAGAAAGAATGGGAAGATTTCCTGCTGGACTCTCCAGATGGAACGTTCTATCACAGTCTGAAATGGAAAGAAGTGATCGAGAGGTCGTTCCATGATTCCCCCGTATATCTGACGGTCAGGGATGCGAATGGAATTGTTGGCATATGCCCGGGTTTCATCTTGAGTTCAATGCACATCAAGATCTACCATTCGATGCCATATTCAGATTATGGAGGACCAGTGATGGCCAGGCATTCCATACAACAGTCCTCCCTCTCGTTACCATACTTGCTTCAGCGGTTTTTTTCAGACATGGGTGTCGCATATCTTAGTGTGAATACCATGAATGATACGATTGAGCGATCTTTTAGCTCGTCACTAGGATATGTTGATACCACCCTAGGCATAGTGGAAATTGATCTAGAAGCTACCCCGTCGCGCTTCATATGGGAAGAGATATTCTCGAGGAACCGCCGAAAAAAGGTGCTGCGTTTTGAAAGAGAAGGCTATGTGGCTCGGCAGGCGAAAACGAAGTCTGACTTGGGCAATTTCTACAAGCTGTACTGTGAGGATATGAAGTACATCGGTGCTCGCTCATTTTCGTATGAATTCTTGGAGAATATGTGGAGTTTGCTCTATCCTCTGAATCTTCGCATTTGGCTCGTTGAAAGGGAGTCGGTAATTGGGGGAATCTTGGTCCTTAAGGATGCTGGAACAACGTACCCGTTCTTGGCAGGAATCGATAGAAGAGGACAAACTCATGCTAGATATCCCCATGGTTTGGTAAACTATTTGTATTGGAAGGAAATCGAGACGGCAGAGGCGGAAGGGCGCAGGTATGTGTCTTGCGGATCAACACCAAGCGATCCCAGGCATCCGTATTACCTCCAAAAGATAAGTTATGGGGGGATTTTCAAACAGCGGAAGGTAGTGCATTATCCATGCAGTTACGTTGGACGGATCTTGTTACGAGCCGAGGCTAAGACTATCTCGTCGTGGAGGACTATTGGAAGATTCCTTCCAACTCGTTTGAAAATGATTATGCGGAGACAGTTGCAAGGATGGGGCGATGATTACTAGAAGACCGATATGTGTTGCGCGTCAAGGCTTTGCCCGCTGTGGCTCATTTCTTGATCGCGCGCAATATGCTATCCGACCAACCCATGGATATATGTGCACTGGATTCGGAGATCCTGATGATAGAAGGACAAGAGATTTGCCGCCACTTGCCATCAAAGATGTGGCATGCTGGGGTGCGTGTCAAACCGCGGATGAAGGGCAGACATGCAAGCCTCTCTATTAGCTCCCGAAAGAGTTGATCTGAGATAAGAAATCTGGGATTCATCAGGGGAAAGGCCATCGCTGTCGGAAGTTTCCTTATTGGTCGGGTGCAGGGTACAAACATGTACAGGAACCTTGCCCACAGGCTCCGACCCGAAATCGTGATAGGCGAGGCAACCCCTGCCGAAAGGGAAAAGCTCCGGTCTATGTTGAGCAAGGGTGCCGCTGTTCTCCCGATCGAGGCAAAGGCCGGAGAACTGGCAACTGGTGTACATTATTTGGAAGACGGTGTTGGTATTGCTGATGGCTCGAGCTTCGTTTCGTTGCAGTATGTCGCGAGACACGGGAGAAGAGTTGTCGGATCGACTAGTCTAGGGATCAAGGACCTTGGGGGCGCTCACGAGAAGCAGTTTTGGCTCTACAGATTCTTCGTCGCCCTCTTGTACAGGAGAATGGGGATAGGCGAGCTTCTGACTGAGTACACGGTCAAACGCGCGAAAGAATTCGGAGCGCTTTCTGTGTTTCTATACGTTGAAACGGACAACACGAGGGCGATTAGGACCTACCAGAAGATGAAGTACCATATCATTGGCGTTGATACTGTGGATGGCAGCAGGTGTTTTCTCTACGAGATTTCTTTATGACCATTTTCCCGTTCTTCTCGACGACACTGACCCTGCCCTGCCACAGTGGGCTTCCAGCAGCCTGCTTCGGTCAGCGGGAAGACACGCACCTAGAGCATCAGGCCTGCTGATGTAGGCGGTAAGGGCCATGATCTTAACACATTGCAGACTCAAGTCAGGCTTGGAAGTTGAAGAGATTTGATTTACAAGGGAGTTGCGACTTCGGGCAATGTTTTCCTATGCAGGTACGGATCCAGACTGACGTGTGTGACGGCGCCTGATGCACAGGTCACCATCCGTGTGATCTCAGATTCCGTGCAATTGTGTGACTTCGAGGCACTGGCCTACCCGAGCATGACCAACCGCCCTGACCCGGACCAATCAACCTTTCCGAAAGATACTCCATCATGAGCGATTAGAGCTGTCAAGGGGGGAGCGACGAAGATGGCGATGGAAAAGACGAAACGACTAGGGAGTGCTGTTGTAAATCGCCTTGGCCTCTTGGACGTTTACTCCTCCTTCAAGAAAGGCCGTCTCGGATCGGAAGTAGTCATTCTAACGTACCACAGAGTCTCCCCCCGCGATGACCGTTGGTCCTTGGATGCGCTTAGCCCCCAAGTTTTTGAAGGTCAATTGGAATACCTATCCCGCAACTACAGCATCGTATCTCTTGACAGAATCTCACAATACATCGACGAAGGCAAACCGCTACCTAGGAGGACTGTTGCTGTGACACTTGATGATGGCTACAAGGACAATTTTCTATATGCGTTTCCGCTTCTCAAGAAGTATCATGCGCCTGCGACCATCTTCCTTACGACGGGTAATATTGATTCGGTCGATTTGTTCTGGTGGGATAAGGTAGGATACATAATCGAACGAACCCACAGACGACAGATAGATCTGGGTGAACTCGGGAGTTACGTTTTGGGAACGATGGCAAAACGACGAAGCATAGCTCTAGCAATTATCGAGCGGCTCACGGGGCTACCGGAGCAGAGAAAGAATCTCTTGATTGAGGAGCTGCTCCACACAGCCGGAGTCGACATACCTGAGAGCCTCGCTAAGAAAGTCATCCTGTCTTGGGAGGAGGTGTTGCGTATGAGCAAGGAGGGAATAGATTTTGGGGCGCACTCGGTGAGTCATCCGATCTTGACCAACCTGCCTTTGGAGAAAGCCAGGTTTGAGATCGCCGAATCAAAGCGGAATATTGAGGGGAGAGTCAAGCCGATCCGTTTCTTCTCGTACCCAGATGGGGCGTTCAACTCTGATATTGTCGAAGCCGTCAAACAGTCTGGGTTCGTCGGTGCGGTCACGTGCGATCCTGTTTGGGTCACTTGCCGACCTGGTCGATATAGAATCGGTCGCATGGTAATAACTTACGAGGACTTCAATATGTTCCGAGTAATGCTGTCTGGAATTTGGGGAGATTACAGGGGATTCTCGAAACTGTGGAAAAGGAAAGAGGAGGAGCAGGTGAATTGAGACCGATCCTTTTTACGGAGCAGAAGGCGCCCTGCCCAGGTAGGCTTATGTGAAGCGTTCGCGGCTGGATGCAATGCCCTTTGAAAGTCGCGGTCAAGTCGTTCTCCTTCTCTGTCAAAACATACATCATTGGTGTGAGTTCTGGTAAGAAAGACGTCCTCCAGCAGTACCTTCTTCTAATATCATTTTGCTTCAATCGTTGAAGGACTCGTGCAATCAGTACGACTACCGACAGGCTTATTGGAGCCGGGGGTGTGGAGTTGAACCACACCTACTGCAGTCTTGCGGACTACCGCCTGAGCCCTCGGCCTTCGGTGGTCACGTTGGGCGTGACCAACCCCGGCAACTCTCCCGGCAGTCGGAGCCATCCATCAAGGGTCGAATTATCCGTTGAGGAACATGGTTCTGGAATCCGGTTCTATTCGAGTGCCCAGCTGGACTAGAAATGGGCGCCCTGGAATTCTATAGTTGAGAAGCATCAATGAAATATCCTCATCGTGTGCTTCAAATCACGTCGACGCTCCAAATCCCTATGATTGTGGCCGGGCTTGATCGTGGCAAGAACGAAAAGGGCTCATCATGGTGATAAGGGAAGGCTCCACACCGTTGATTTTCTCAGATTGATAGGAGTACCTATGCTTCGTCCGGCAACGAGCCCATTCGATCCGGGGTACGACCCCGTGACATTGGAAAGTCACCTGAATCAAAGTTCACATTTGATGTCAACGTTGAAGATCTCAATGGCCTGTTGGATGATTGCTGATGAAAGAGCCACACGCCGGAAGGTCGCGGCTGCAAGGAAGTATGGGATTCCGACGACAACAGGCGGAGGGCCATTCGAGATAGCCGTGGCGCAGGGCAAGCTTTCTGAGTATCTTAATCTATGCGCAGATATCCGTTTCACGAGAATTGAATGTGGCGAAGGATTCACGAATATGACCTTGGAGGCTCATGACGTTGTCAAGATGGCAAAAGAAAGAGGACTTGAGGTTCAGTTCGAGCTTGGCAAGAAGCATGCGGGCGCGTTTACGAAAGATACTGCCGAGGGTCTGATCGAGCAAGGAAAGCGGTGGCTCGATGCAGGAGCAGTTCAATTGGTCGTAGAAGCGAGGGAGAGTGCAAGAGGGGTTGGACTCTTTGATGACAATGGAAATTTCAACGCAGGTTTCGCCGATCGTTTCGTAACAGCGTTCGGGCATGAAAGAGTCATGTTCGAGGCTCCCAACAAACAAAGTCAATTCGCGCTCCTAGATCATTTTGGAAGTCAGGTACATCTTTGCAACGTTCGGCTCGAAGAACTCCTCCGTGTGGAGATCTATCGACGCGGCTTGCATTCAGATGCATTCGCAAGAGAGAATTTGCGACCGCACCTCCCAGAGCAACAACGCCTGCACCGGTGATTGATGGAGGGAGGCATGTCACTCAATGAATGGAGCTGTTGTCATAGATTGTTTCCCCAATAGCGTAGAACGCTACCGAGAAGGCTATGCCATCGTCGCTATTGATGTCATCCGTGCAACAACTACTGCGGTCACCGCGGTTGCGATGGGCCGGCAATGTTTTCCTGTGCCATCGCTCGAGGCCGCTCTGCACCTTGCAGCCAGGCTCAAGAATCCCCTCATGGTCGGAGAACTGGGGGGCACGATGCCTGTTGGATTCGACATGAACAACAGCCCGGCTGAACTGGCCCTGCGTACGGACGTATCCCGACCCATGGTTCTTCTCTCGTCCACCGGGACCAAGCTCATCTGCGAAGCGGAAAAATGCGCTTTTACCTATTTGGCTTGCTTCCGGAACTATGCATCTTTGGCCGAGTATCTCGTTGGGCGTCATCGGAAAATCGCCGTCATTGGGGCTGGTAGTCGAGGAGAGTTCCGGGAGGAGGATCAGATGTGCTGCGCCTGGATTGGCGAATCACTTATGAAAGCAGGTTACGAACCGGAAAACGACAAGACAATTGAAGTTATCGAGCGCTGGAGTGGTGCACCACCGGATGCTTTTGCGGGCAACGCGAGTGTCCAGTATCTGACAAGAAGCAGACAACTTGAAGACCTTGACTACATTCTAGCACACGTCAATGATCTGAACTGCGTATTTCAGGTTCAGCATGGAGAGATAGTTAAATTTCCCGTGTTGAAGCAGATAGTGTGAGCTTCGCGACCTCTGTGGCGCGGAAACAAACGGAAGAATGTTCGCATGGACACTTCCACCCCAGTCTTGGTTCTGAAGTCCGATGCACACTGGGGACTTGGAATCCTGCGGAGCCTCGGACGTCTGGGTATACCACTCCACACGGCAAGCTCAACTCCGTGGGCACCTGCGTTGTTCTCGAGATATTGCCTGGGAAAGTTCGCATGCAATATTGGTGACTTCACAGAAGAGTCGGTGCAAGATTTGCTCAATATAGGCCGCAAGATTGGCCGAAGGGCAATCCTGATTCCCACCACCGATGACGGCGTAGTCTTCGTTGCTGATCATGCGGACGCTCTAAAAGAGCAGTTCATGTTCCCGGACCAGAACGCCGCCCTTGTGCATTCGCTTTGCAGCAAGAAAGAAATGTACAACTTGGCGAAGAAGTTCCGTGTCCCGACACCAGAGGCAGCCTTTCCACAGTCTAAGGAGGACGTCTTGAGATTTCTCCAGAATGCGACCTTTCCGATCATGATGAAACCGATATACAGCTGGGGCTCGAAACAGAAACTGCCGAGTAAGGCTGTTCTTCATACAGAACGTGAACTGACAGAGAAGTATGATGCGATCGAGGATCCGGAAGAACCAAACCTGATGTTGCAGGAATACGTTCCAGGTCGGGACGAGGACGTATGGATGTTCAACGGCTACTTCAACCAAGACTCTGAATGCCTTGTAGGCTTTACCGGTAGGAAGATCCGCCAGTGGCCGGTCTACCAGGGCGTGACCTCTCTAGGGATCTGCCAGAGAAATGAAATCGTGGAAAAGATGACCAAGGAATTCATGAAAGCCATCCGTTACAGAGGGATACTGGACATCGGCTACCGATACGATGCGCGCGACAACCAGTACAAGGTCTTGGACATCAACCCTCGCATAGGCGCCACGTTTCGGCTCTTCGTTGACGACAATGGCATGGATGTTGCGCGTGCTCTTTACCTTGACATGACAGGACAGCCAATCACTGCTGGGGCCGTCCCGAATGGTCGGAAGTGGTTAGTTGAAGACTATGATTTGGCATCATCCTTCCTCTATTGGCTAGACGGGAATCTCTCGTTGAAGCAATGGATAGGCTCCTATCACTGTGTCCGGGAAACTGCATTCTTCGCGCTCGACGATCCACTTCCATTGATCGAACGGTTTGGTCGCGACATCGGGCAGCTCCTGAATCGGACTCGGATACAAAAGATCTCACAGCGCCCGGCGCATAAGATGACATAGGGCGAGCTGAAGAGCGTGAACTTTTCGTCGTCGCTAGCGCTCTCAGGAAGCCAGCTACGAACATGTGCATGGTATGGTGATCGGCCTTTCAGCCTAGACTTCCCTGACAGGTGGGACGTCACTTTTCTGTGGCCCAAGACTCCGCCTCCTATCACTGATTACCAGATCGTCGACAGTCTTGCACGGCCGGTCGGGCAACCCCCGATAAGAGAGATATGCCGAGGGAAGTCTCGGCCACTGGTTATTGTTGATGACCTAAATCGGCCAACCCCTGCGGTGCATGTAATACCACACCTGCTGAAGCATTTTCATGATGCTGGCATTCCAGCGGGGAACGTAAGAATCCTGATGGCTCCGGGGACGCATGGAACGCCCGTGAGAGATGCCATGGCCAAGAAGGTTGGCATTGAGGCGGCCTCTTCTTGTCGAGTTCTCCTGCATGACTGCACCCGCAATCTCGTGAGAATAGGCGAAACGTCCTACGGGACTCCTGTAATTGTTAATAGAGACGTTATGGCGAGCGATTTTGTCGTCGGCATTGGTGGCATCTATCCTAACTATACAGCAGGTTTCGGAGGAGGATCGAAACTTGCGCTTGGTGTCCTTGGAAAGCGATCCATCATGCATTTGCACTATCGTTACAGGAGCATTGGATGGGGGTCCTCCGGACAAAGCGACATTCGGAGGGACTTGGATGAGATTGCTCAGATGATAGGGCTGAACACAATGATCTCATTGCACGTGAATGCGGATCGGGATGTGGTTCGTGTAACTTGCGGAGACCATTTCCAATATTACGGGCAAGCATTGGCCTTTTCCAAGGAGGCTTTCCGCTCGCCGATGCCAGGAGATGCAGATGTGGTTATCTCTAATGCCTATCCGGAAGACTTGTCACTGACCTTTGTTCGGATGAAGGGGACCACGCCCCTCATCCATTGTGCTCCAGGAAGTTCCAGGATAGTCATAGCGTCATGCAGCGAGGGCATAGGGCATCACGGACTCTTTCCCCTTGTGAATTTGCCTAGATTTCATCGAGAACGTGTCATGGCTCGGCGCATCTTCATCATGAAACCCGAGGATATCGTTCACGCGCTCATATCGCGGCTACGCCGTTCCTTGAATACAAAGACCGTTTCACCACAGAAGAACCCTATCTGGCTTTGTCAAACGGGAGATCATCCAGAAGGTCTCCCGTCTCAGGTTCCGTTCCAAATTAGAGTTGTATCTTCGTGGTCAGAGATCCTGCGGGCCGTGCAAACGGAGCAAGGTGGCGGTAGGCGCCTTGACGTTGTCGTCTACCCTTGCGCCCCCCTACAATGGCTTGATCCTTCAATGACTCGAGAAGAAAGTTCGGTCCGGAACTCGACTCTCCAGGAAAGCGTCGAACATTGAAGCTAGGGAGATTGGTGGTCCAATGACTCGTGCATGCGAGGTCTATGATAACCAGCGCCGAGTCGATCAGCATTTCAAATCTCAGGCTCCGTATTGGGAAGGTATCTACAGAGGCACGGATCTTTACAGTAGGATTCATCAGCGTAGGCGCGACATGATCCTTCAAATGGTGGATCAACTCTGTTTGCCGAACGATGCTTGTGTGCTCGAAGTCGGCTGCGGTGCCGGTCTGACGACAGTCGAGTTGGCCATCCGAGGATGCAACGTTCAGGCGATTGACACTGTGGAAGGGATGCTCAATCGCACTTTGGACAACGCTGCACGGGCCAGTGTCTCCGATAGAGTATTCGTGTCTATCAGCGACGTGCACAGTCTTCACTTCTCCAAGAACACCTTCGACCTTGTCCTCGCAATCGGAGTACTTCCCTTCCTTCACTCGCCAGCCACGGCCATAAGGGAGATGGCCCGTGTCGCAAAACCTGGAGGACATCTGATAATCACGTCCGACAACTATTGGAGGCTCGATTGCGGTCTCGATCCATACCGGAATCCCCTGCTTGGACCTCTGAGATATTCCGCAAAGAGAATTCTGAGCGCGATCGGACTCTACAATCGCCAAGGGCCGCGGGTGTACATGTACTCCATGAAAGATCTCATGACTTTTGTGAGTTCGGCGCAGTTGGAAGAGAACAAGGTTGTCACAATCGGCTTCGGGCCCTTCACACTTCTCGGCAAGAACATTCTACCAGACTCGGCCGGTGTCTGGCTGGATGAGAGACTACAGCAGCTTGCAGACAGAGGCTTTCCACTACTCAGTGCAACCAGTTCCCAGCACATCCTGCTGGCAAGGAAAGCCCGCGCGAAGTCAGAGACGCCTCCCGGGCGTTCCACAAGTCCATGATGCAGAACGGCGCGAGCTTCGGTTTCGGGAACCGACCTAAGCCGCCTCAGCTGTATCGCTCAAACAATGAATAGGGCCTGCCAGGCCATGAGTGCTCCCGTTTGCCTGAGTTTCGGGAACCCTTGGCACAAACTCGCTATGGAATATCATTTCGAGATTTCCGAAACTCGCGATTTTTTCTTCGCGAGTTTTCACCTACCTAGTAGTGCGTCCATGACGCCCCAGTACGCCGGTTTGGGCCGACAGTTCTCGTCGAAGAGCAGTGGATGATCGGGTTCATCTTGCATCTCGTTGATCCATGAATGAGCATCTGTGAAACCCCAAAAGGTGAGCCCACGGAGCCCTTTTTTTACGCCGAGTGATATTCCGAACCGGAAGATAGCGACAGGTTCAAGCCGTCAGATTTCGTTGCCGTCTTTCATATCCACTGGGTCTATCGGGTTTGGATCTCCCACCGGTGAGTTTGTGTCGGGGAAGAGCTACAAGGCTTGGGTCTTCCTGTGGAACCAGCTTCCAAGCGATCCTGGGTACTGGGAGGCTTACGCCGATAAGGCAGAGCTACTTCCAAGTTCTCACGCAGCGGATTTCTCAAGGCAGTTCGCCAAGTTATTTCAACCACGCACAGCTGAGCAGCGCGGGTAGACGGATGAGGTCACTGCTGGTTTAGGACCCATAGAAGGTTAGTGACTAAGATACTGCGTTCAGCACCATGCTCATCTATCAAACCCATTTCAAAGGAAGTCCTGCCATAAGTCCACCAGGCCCAGCCAAGACCATTGTTGTGCATAATATCTCCAAGGTCACGAATGTACTGTGCAGCGCTTGTTTCGTCGTCGGATATTCCCCATTCACCAATGAACACAGGCTGACCCGAATCATTCGCAAACCGAACGATAGCCCCCACCGCATTTGACAGACCTGTTTTGTCTCCGTCATATCCGCCTAATCCGCCTGGATAGTGAGGCGAATAGGCCACGTTAGGTCTATCAAGGCGTTGGGTAATCTTGCTGCACACGGGATGTGCAGCAGGCTCCCAGAGAATCATGTGATGAGTATCAACTGTTCGAATCCCGTCCACGACCCTCTCGTAGAAAGCGGGAAGCGCTACCGTACAAAACTTATCAATATCATAATAACCAGCCTTGCCATCCACGCTGTTGATCCATGGTTCATTGAACAGGTCGTATGCTGCGACTGTTGCTTCATTGTTATATCTGGTGGCGACGTGTTTCCACATCTGCATGAACCTATCTATCATCGACGGGTTATTGTCGGAAGGGGACGTACCATTTGGAGCCTTGCCGCCCCAGAAATCGGCTTTTGATCGTGCCTCACCTTCAGAGGTGTTAGGGTATCCAGACACTGCCCAAGACGGAAGGCCGTTACCGGGGGTGCCTTCGTAATATGTGAAGTGCGGAGACCAGTAGGTCTGATGCATGTCTATGATAATGTATATCCCATATCTTTTTGCCCATGCGATGTCTCGATCCACGTAATTTGCAAGGTAGCTATCATCGTAGATGTTGGGCTGAGGCTCAATGAAGTTCCACGCAATAGGTAATCTAACTACGTTAAACCCCCAAGAGGCCATCCTCTGGTAGTCTGCTTCCACATGAGCATCCCTGAACAGACTCCCATAACCAGTGACCTCATAGCCAAAGAAGTTGGCCCCGCGCAACAGTAAGTCATTGCCTGACTTGTCGACAATCCTTGTGCCTTCGGATTTGAGAAACCCCCTGTTTGCGAAGGTTAGGCCACCGTTGTAGCCTATGTTGCTGTCGCTGCTGCTGCCGTCCATCACTATTAGAAATACACCAAGGCCACCTATTATGATGAGCAGAATCGCCAGCGGAATTCTTTTCTCGGCCTTCATCAACCTATTGTCAACGGGTCTCGGGGCTACCCGAATGTTGTTGGTTCTCGTCGAGATAATGCGCTGGTGAAGGATTGTCCGAGAATTCGAACGGGCTCTATTCTGTAGGATAGGGGGCCGCGATTCTGTTTTTCAGGTATTTCAAAGTAGTTGGAGGTTTGCTCGTACTCCTCTAGAAGATTAGTCCTAGATGCACTCCCCGGCGATGTTGCTATGTTGGGATGATCTCTGTGATACTGTGCTGAACTCATCTGCCTAGCAATGCGTCCATGACGCCCCAGTACGCCGGTTTGGGCCGACAGTTCTCGTCGAAGAGCAGTGGATGATCGGGTCCTTGTCCCATCTCGTTGATCCATGAATGAGCATCTGTGAAACCCCAAAAGGTGATGCCCACGAAGCCTTTTTCCCGTATGCAGGCAGCAATCACATCGTGATAGATGCGGCGTTGCATCTCCAGTCGCTCAGGCATGAGCAAGGGAAGATCCTTGATCCGCACATCCATCTCGCTAATGGCTACCTTCAAGCCTAACGCTGCCAATCTACGGACATTTGCGGCAATATCCTCGGGTTTCGGATACTCCACGGCGAAGAGATGCATCTGCAAACCGACGCCGTGAACTGGGACACCATCAGCGACGAGCTTCTTGACCAGCTCGTAGACCCGATCCGACTTGGCTTTTTGCAGTCCACCTGCTGCTTCCGCGTCGTAATCATTGTAGAACAGCAGCGCATCAGGATCCGCCTCGTGCGCCAGCCGGAAAGCCTCAGCAACATACCCCTCACCAAGCTTCTCGAGGAAAACAGTCTTCCGCAATCCATCACTGTCAACTGCTTCGTTCACGACATCCCACGCGAAGACCCTGCCCCTATAAAGGCCAACCACTTCGCGGATGTACTTCTCCATCGCCGATCGAAAGGCGCCTACAGACATTCCGGAATTAAGGGAATCAGGGATGCCTCCATGCCAGATTAAAGCGGTGCCTCTCACCTTCATCTGATTTTGAGACGCGAACTTGATGATTGCGTCAGAATCTTCCCCTTCGATCGGTCCCAGAGAGCCCGTGAGGGAGTTGAATTCACGGGTCAACGTAGGTCTGAACCGCTCGTCATTGAGACTCATCTCATCCGCCAAAGAGCCGATGAGCAAGCCTCGAGCCTCAGCCGCGAGGCGAAGCGAATCCATATAGACGAGCGTGAATGTCTCAGCGACAGTCCGCGTCACAGTCTCAATGCGCGTTATGGTCTCAGGCGGACTTAGAATACAAGCATATTGGCCTGCCGCTGCGCCTGCTGCTAGGCCTACCGCCGCACTTGCTGCGGTAGCGCTTACATATTTCAGAAAGCTCCTCCTGCTACTAGCCCGTGGTGCCTCCACACCAGGCTCCGGCTCTCTTTCTTCTTCTGTGTCCGTTGTCATACCCCTCGTCTCTCATGCGAAGAGAGAAGGCAGTCAACTCCATACAGGCTGGCGGCGGCAGGGAAACCCGCTCCGCTCTTTCGCTCCTGTTTTGATTTCAGGTTTTTGGTAGAACCCCGAAGGGTAACAACCTTGACTGGCTCGGTAGATTTGAAAAGTGAATAGAAGACTGGGGCCCACAAAGATAGGTCTGTTTTCTATACAATGTCTAGGGTTTGTTTCAGGTCGCCTCTTCACACCATATTTAGATCGCCCTGCGGCAATTCAGCCCGAGCTTCGGGAAGATCGTGCGCGGAGATGGGTGAGTGCTAGGTGAGGTTTGACAGTAGGATTAGAAGTGTGCTGATTATTCTGTTTCTTGTTGGCATTTTGGTGCCTACGGCAGTTCCACATGTTGCCGCTGCGTCGTTTGATCCTTGGGCGAATGGGTGGCAGTACCGTAAGCAGGTAACGGTTGATCATACGAAGGTGTCTGCACCCCTTACCAACTTTCCCTTGCTCATCGATGTCACTAGTGATGATCTGAAGCCTCCTAAGGTTCGGGCTGACGCATATGATGTCCTATTCATGGATGGGGTTGGGTCCGCGAATAAGCTTGATCATGAGATCGAGTCGTACACGTCGGGAACGGGTCATCTTGTCGCCTGGGTTAGAATCCCCACGCTGTCCTCAACAGTTGACACCGTCTTCTACATGTATTATGGTAATCCAAGCGCCGCTAATCAGCAGAACAAGGTGGGTGTTTGGGATTCTCGTTTCGTTATGGTTCAACACTTGAGCGAGACTACTGGTACGCATTATGATAGTACGAGTCATCATAACGATGGAACTCCCACGGGTGGCCTGAGTCAAGGCGTCGCTGGGAAAATCGATGGCGCAGACAACTTTGACGGAATCGACGATCGCGTCGATGTCCTCAACAATCCTGATAATTCCTTGAACTTTGGAACCGGTGACTTCACATTATCGGTCTGGATCAAGTATGCGAGCTGTGGGGACACTGACGTTACGCGGAAGGGAAACATGAACGTCTCGCCGCAGATGAGCTACAAGATGGAGTGCACGAGCAACGTAATCACAGCGACTCTTGAGGGAAGCAACCCTGGCGGCGGGACTGTCGCCTCGGGTACCACATACAATGACAATAACTGGCATAATGCGGTTTTCATGAGGAATGCGGGCACAATATCGCTGTATGTTGACGGGGCGCTTAAAGCCTCGCAGGGTGCTGCTAACATGGATCTGACGAGTACGGCGAACGTGGCGATTGGAGCGAAGAGTCCTCCTCCTTATGAGGACTTTTTCAATGGCCTAATCGATGAGACCCGTTATTCGAATGTTGCCGCAGGTTCTGATTGGATTATTACTTCATACCGTTCTGTTACTCAGCAATTTGTTAGTTATGGATTGGAAGAACAGAAGACAGTGGCTGTTCATGAGTTCACGTGGGCATGGTTGAGCGACACACAATTCTACTCTGCCGATCCTACCTGGACGTATATGTTCAGTAGCATGACGACATGGATAGTGCAGAATCACATCAGCTACGTCGTACATACTGGTGATGTGGTAAATGACGGACCCGTTGAGGCTGAGTACCAACGCGCGAAACAGAGCATGGACATTCTTACCAGCGGTGCGGTTCCGTATGGCATCTTGGCCGGCAATCATGACAGCCCCTTCGTATTCTTCCAGCAATACTTCGGGGCCCTGAACCGCTACGACTTGGTCAGCTATGGTGGTGTCAAGTTCATCGTAGTCTACCTAAGTTACGGGGTGGACAGCAGCGAGATATCTTGGGCAAACAGTGTCTTTGCACAGTATCCAGACCGTCTCGGAATACTGGCGACTCACGCATACCTGAATACGGATGGCACGTTTACTAGTGATGGCTCAAATCTCTACAATCAAGTTGTTGTACCGAACAGTAACATACGGATAGTTCTCTGCGGCCACATGCATGGCTACTGGCTTAACACGAAAACCGTCGGGAGCAGGACAGTATACGAGGTCCTAGCCGATCCCCAGGCTATCGGTCAGGGCGGTGACGCGTACCTTACGATCCTCAGTTTCGACACCCTGAACGGCAGGATCCACCTTAGGAACTACTCAACTAGATACAGTCAATACGGCAGCTTCGACCAGACGATTTCGTTATCTTTTCCGATGAACGTCTACCACATGACCGCTTCCGCTGGTACTCACGGTTCCATCTCACCCTCGGGAGCCGTAGTCGTGAACTATGGTGCTGACCAAGCATTCACTATCAACCCGAATACTGGATATCACATCGTGGACGTGGTGGTGGATGCTGTTTCTCAAGGTGCGATATCCTCGTACACCTTCTATACTGTGACGGCCGATCATGCGATCTCGGCTAGTTTCGCGATAGACGTTCACACCATCACCGCCTCTGCCGGCTCCGGAGGTACGATCTCGCCGTCCGGGTATGTGTCCGTGAACGATGGTGATGATCAGTCGTTCACGATGACTCCTGATCCTGGGTATCACCTCTCCGGCTTAGTGGTGGACGGTGGCTCGGTCACTCCAGCGTCGCCGTACATTTTCTCGGCTGTGACGATTGATCATACGATTGTGGCTAGTTTCGCGATAAGCGTCCACACCATTGCCGCTTCCGCTGGTCCTGGTGGGACCGTCTCGCCGTCTGGATCTGTATCCGTGAATGATGGTGCCAGCCAGGGATTCACTATCAGCCCGAGCATTGGCTATCATATTGCCGACGTGTTGGTGGATGGCGGTTCGGTTGGTGCGGTGCCCTCGTACACTTTCACGAATGTGCAAGCGGATCACTCGATTGCGGCCAGTTTCACCCTGAACGAGTATACGCTGACTGTCGGCGTGACTGGTACTGGTACTGTGAATCGGGACAATCCTGGGCCGTATCAATACGGTGACGTGGTTGAGCTTACTGCCGTCCCCGGCACTGGATACAGCTTCTCTGGTTGGAGTGGTGACCTATCCGGTACTGAGAATCCGAAGTCTATCACGATGAATCGTGACAAGGTAGTGGCCGCTACATTCGTGCCCTCATCGACTGTCATAGTGACTTTGAGTGAGATTTCACCACAGTATTATGCGCGTGGCGCAACCTTCTCCTCTCGGGAACCGTAAACATAGACGGATCACCCGCACCCGACGGAACCGTTGTAGGAATCATCGTGAAGGATTATCATGACGTAACGATGGTTGATCAGAAGAGAACGACAAGCGGAACAGGAGCCTTCTCCGGCAGTTTCATGATTGGATCTTCCGGGGCTGAAGGATTATGGACTCTCTACGCCGCATCCGGTCAGGGTCACGCATCAGGGACTTTCTACGTAGACGCATCAGCCCCATCATCTTCAGTGTCGATTCCAGAAGGTGGCAGGACTGTGGTTTCGGTATCCACCATCAGTGGAGTTGCTTCCGATCAGAATCTTGCAGATACCAGTCCAGGTTCGGGAGTCGCGTCTGTAGCAATCACGATTGAGCGTATCAGTGACAGCAAGTATTGGACTGGTGGCGAGTGGGGTGCTGCGACTTGGTTGCCTGCGTCCGGAACCACTTCATGGAGCTACGACACGGTAGGCGTTACTTGGACCTCCTCATCGTATACGATAGTCTCGCGGGCTACCGATGTCGCTGGTAACGTGGAAACTCCTGGAGCGGGTAACACTTTCGCCCTAGATATGAACGAGTACTCGCTGACTATCACCGTGGCTGGTACAGGTACTCTGGCTGCGAGTCCTGACAATCCACACTATCACTACGGCGATGTGGTTCAGTTGACTGCTACCCCAGAGGTTGGTTGGAGTTTCTCAGCTTGGAGTGGTGGTCTTGTGGGCAATCCAACGTTGGTCCACATCATCGGCGACACATCCGTGACTGCGACTTTCACTCAGAACGAGTACACGTTGACTGTGGATGTGGTTGGTAGTGGAAGTGTCTCGAAGTCTCCTGACCAGGCTACGTATCATTACAACGATGTAGTTCAGTTGACCGCGTCTGCTTCTGCTGGTTGGAGCTTCTCAGCTTGGAGCGGCGACCTGACCGGCAGTACGAGTCCAGCCTCGATTACGATCAGTGGTGACAATCATGTGACCTCAACCTTCGTCGAGCGTGTCCCGACGCTGATTGTTACTGGGGCGTATCAAGGCGCGAGGCTCGGGTGGAGTGATGTTGGCGTACTGAGCTACAACCTCTACTATAGTACGGGGAATGATCCCAACGGTGCGACAAGATACAAGACCGGCGTTACGGGTACGACGTACGATTTGACGGGGCTGCCTGCAAGCACCTGGGATAAGACCTGCTACTTCTGGGTCGCGCCGGTAAGGTCTGACGGTGAAGCGTCGAAGGCGTCCTGGGGTGCCAATAGCGACAAGGTTTGGGCGTTCAAGATAGAGATCACGAGCGTCATAGTAGAGAAGCATGGTGCGGGAGACGTGAAGATCGTTGTGGAGTATCGGAGTCGGTATCTTGGGTCTGAAGGGATCACCGTGGGCATACGGATAGGTGAGTATCTTGGCCCAGGCACAACGGATGGTATCCCGAACAGGAAGATATCGATAGTTGCGACAAATCCGATCACCTTGCCCTACTTCATGTCCACTGAATACGTCAACTTCGAGTCTTCGAGTGGTGAGTTTGCGTTGGGCAGCAGTTTCAAGGCCTGGATCTTCCTGTGGAACCAGCTTCCGAGCGATCCTGGATACTGGGAGGCATACGCCGACAAAGCAGAACTGATGCCGATAACCATCACCTCTAGCCCGTAAGAACCCACCACAGCCACTGAACGCTGTACTGTTACGTGAGTCTCCGCAGCCTCCCTGAGGTGATGGAACTTGGATCTAGAAACTCGATCCCTAAGCCCCTAATCTACTCGCAGGCTCAACACTAGGCAAGCAGCAGGGACTTGTGTTAATGGCGTACTATTGTGAAGATTGCCAACACAAAGTTGGTAGTATCGCTTCTGCGAACGTGCACCGAAGGTTCGGCCATACAGTCGCTTTGGTTGAACCTTCGTCCTCAGACAGTGAGAAACGGGAGAGGATTGCTGTCGAGTCGATTGGCAGGTTCCACTTTCACCATGAGCTGCCCTTCGCGAACTTGGTCCCATGCCTAGGCCCGCATCCGAACCTGCCTGCGCGTGGATCCAGACGAGTTTCCATGTAGCGCTCACAGAGGAGGCGGCAGACGATGAGGCGGCTCTGCGAACGCTGCCTGACTCCGCTGCCTTACAGCTACCGGCTACGCCTCTGTCGACGCTGCCGACGTGAAACCATCGAGGCCTACATAGTACAGGAAGTCACCGGCTGAGCAGTGAACACGGCCGTTCCTTTGCTGGAGGCACGGTCCATGGCGTTGATAGCTCTGCACTGCTTTCTCCGTGGCTGGCAGTTCTCGGCGTGGTCGGCTGCATGACTACTGTAGCTGTGTTCGTCAAGAGGTGCCGTGCCTAGAGCGCTAGTGAGCCACGCAAATCTGATGCTGCTCACATCATGGATCAGATTGTCACCATCACAGCCGGCGCAACCACTACAGTTGGGCAGTACACCTGAGACTACCGAGGCACTATGATAGGATGAAGGGAATTATCTGGAAACGAGTCGTCTGACTCGACATGACCGCAAGCATAGCATCGCCACAGACCCGGCGAGTCCTCGTGAATGTCCGACAAGCCGCACGACGGACAGATCAGAATTGCCATTGCAGATTGGCCTACGGTCGGTATCCCAAGCTTGCTGACGTAGTTACAAACATGTTGACCTGGTTGTCTCTGAACTCATTGTCAAAGACCTTGACTTTCGACATCTCGATGTTGTAGAGTAGTATGCCAGCGGCGACCGAAGGTTGTTGTCCGATTGCCTTGCCGGACCCTCGGGTGACCTGTTGGTACCAGTTGCCAGTTACGACGTTGCCGCTTATCTCGCCGATCGCATGATAACTCAGTTGGATGCCGCTCTCGGGCACTGTCGCTTTCGCTGCGGATGCACTGATTCGATTGTTATGGATCTTCACGCTAACGTCGCCGACACCCACGATGCCGACCATTTGATAGTTCATAACTACATTATCGCTTACCTCAACAGTCTGAGTGTTTGGGTGACTTCCATCGGTGGGCTCGTTCCGAACTTCGATACCAGCTCCCTCCCAGCAACTGCTTGCTGCACGGTTAATGTCCGTCACCGTATTGTGGGCTATCTCGCCAGATGCGCCATTGAATTGAATTCCTCTCAGACGTAAGTCGGTCCCAGCTGTCTTGTCATTCGTCTCGCAGGCGTCAGCAAGATTGCTGGTTGTGATTCCCAGATTGATGACATTCGCACGTGCCCCCTTATTTGCCACCACGGCGCCGAGGAAATGTCCACCAAATGGATCAACTGCGGTTATGGTGTATCCTGCACCGTCAAGGGTGAAACCGTCTGGAACTAGAATGGTAGCATCAGTTGTGCAATCAGCCTGGAGCTTCATTATGGTGCCGCCAGTCGAGAAGGAACATTCTCCACCACTTTCTGCATATGCCGGCACATAGGCTCCAACTGAACCAACCAAAACAACGAATATTACGGCGACCGCAACCAATCTGCCATCCATCTGCTCCACCTGCAGGCGTTCTCGCACCTGTACGATGTTCGCTATCTTACAATAAGGAGGACTCTGCACGGATGGCTCAAGCGTATTGATCCCGAGAGGGTGCTGGTGTGTGCATATTCAACATCAAGTCACATCGACGCGCACACAGACACGTTTCAGTGAGCTGCTTGGGTCATCACGGATTGCATAGACTCGAGTCAGTGATGGGAACGTGTAAGAATATCAGCTGCTTACGATCAACCGAGGTGTTCCCTTGTCAATATGCATCCACCATCTCTGTTCTATAGAATACTCCGAAATTGTCCAGGTCTGCTGTCGCTGACAGCGATTTCTCAACCCTCCTGTCTTCCTGTAAGGTCCGTGTGTGTTGCATCACTTGGTGCGAGCATCGCAATATGAACCGTTGTTCGTGCGTCGTGGTTTAATTTGTCTGTGCACCAAGGCACACGACGGCGCTGTCAAGTCTGCATGGTTGCCTCCTTTTCTCAATGGGTTGGGGAATTCCACGGGTTGTTGTTGTGGCGCTTCTGCTAGGAATCTTCCCACACCTATGGCGATGCGGATTGGCGTATTCATCGTGCTCGGAGTCTCCCTCCGTAAGGAGCAGAAATGCCTCAAACATTATCTCCTGGACAAGGAACGCAAAATCATCGTCTTCAAAGATCAACCAGATCATAAACTATATCATAGACTCGTTTGAGGATCCAGTGTGACCTGGTCAGTCGGAGATCTCGAGCAAACCCGTATCCACGTAACAGGACGGTTGCCGTTCTCGGCAAAATCGGGTCTGGTGCGATTGTAAGTCTAATCCGTTTGGGATGTTCCGAAGTCCAAGTGCTTGTGAATGGGACGTCTGAAATGAAATCGATTTTGCACGCCTTCTCTTTCTCGAAAAGAGAGCGGATCGCTGCGTTCATGAGGTATATGCCCGGGCCGAATCTGGCGTATCGTTGATCAAAGGAGGTCTTTACCGGATAGGCGATCTGCCTATGATGAAGAAAGAGCACGTACGCCACTACTTGGTCATTCACTTCCAAGAACCATACGCACCACTTCGGTGTTGCTTGAGTAGAGGACCGCAATCCGGCCATAATGCTCAAGAGCAGCACATCTACTGATCCCGTCTGATTCCGGTACGATTGCTTCCAGCTAGTCTTCTCGACACGCATGATGTGTTCGTAAGCTTCGCTCGCTTGATCAGGCTGTTCGAGTCGAAGGATTCCCCAGCTGCCCGCGCGATTGAGATTACGCTCGGCTCTCCTGATGTCCTGGAGGAACTTCTTCCCTCTGGATTTTGCGAAATCATGCCAATTGGAGTTCAGAGTAAGGACTGATTGGCCTGCACCTTCGCTTTGAGATAGATGAATCCGTTTCCTGGCGCATTCTTTCTTGATAGTTGCGATATATGGTGAGGCGGCGGGCGCTGTCAGAGCAATGAATTGGCAATGTTGTCTCGCGAGTAAGAAATCGAGCATCTCTGAAACACACGTCTCCATCCAGGCACCGCAAGCAGCAAAAGAGCAGAAAGGGAGAAAGGTTGCATATCGTATCCCGAACTTCCTTCTCGTCATGAGAGGAGCTATTCCTACGACTGTGCCATCAGCCCAGATCGTCAGAAGCAGGGGATTGGAGCCGTTAGAGCGAACCCACCCCATGATCTGCTCCACGATGTTGCTAAACAGTAAAGGATTGTTGCCATATCTCTCCACGAAAAGGTCCCACGCATCTCGAATTGCAATTAGTTGCTTGGGATCAGAAATCGTACGTACTGAGAATGCCATTGTAAATCAGCTGTCCATGACTGACTCGAGTCTATGCAATCCGTGATGACCCAAGCAGCTCACTGAAACGTGTCTGTGTGCGCGTCGATGTGACTTGATGTTGAATATGCACACACCAGCACCCTCTCGGGATGGCGGTGTCAAGTCTGCATCGGTTGCCTCCTTTTCTTGGTGTCGTCAATTTTCGTCGGGTGACTTTGCGGCGTGGTAACGGTATGTTAGCGTCGGCTGGATGTTATGTCACTTGTCTAGTGTCTTTAGGTTTCGCTGGAGGCTGTGGCGGTCCGAAGACGGAACGCGGTACTTTGACTATCTTACCCGGCGGTTGCAGAAATTCCATGTGTACGTTCACATTTGCGTTGTATTTGTGGCTTCCATCTGGGTTGCACTCTTTTGAGCGAAGGACTGTCGAGATCGCAACGGTGGCTTTGATGCGCGTTCCGTCCGTCAAATTGAACATGACCACGTTTGATCCGGCAACCTTGGCTTCAACTACTTCGGCTTCCACTTGGTCTTCGGCCAATTGCGTTCTTCCCATCTAGAACTATCGCTTCTTTGTGCCTTTAACTCTAATGCGAAGACCGCAGGTGATTTCGGCTCGGTGCAAGTCATTGTTTCAGTTTCTTCTGAATGGCGTTTTGGATTAGAGTTAGCCACTTGTTTTCACCTTCGACTTGAATGCCTGCAAGTTGCCTGAGGGTGTGCGCCCGTCTAGCCCGTAACCTAGGCTTGCTTACGCATTTCTTCGCGTTCGTTTCGAGAAGGTCTAGGGCATCGAGTTGTCCGGTATCGAGTTGTCCGGAAGTGGATTACCAACTAGCGCCGATATAGTCCAGAAGAGCTCACTTGGGCTGGGCCAACTGGCAGTCTTCCTGAAGATCATCTCGTCTTCCGTGATTTGTTCGACGAGGTCGTACCTAGTCAGGAACTCCAGGATCCTGGTAACGGATTCGACGGGGTGTTTCAGAGTGTTCGCCAGATCGTTAGGGCTATAGAACTTATCCTCACTCATCGCGGACCACACTGTATCAACGACGTCGAACGCCATCTGGAACCAAGTCGCTGCAGGAACTTTTCCACGATTCGAAGTAAGCATCGTGTTACCGTCTTCACCAAACGCGTGTGACAGAATAATGCTAGAGTGCTTGCAGCGGCCAGTCGTTTTGCATTGAGAGCCACCTCACATCGCGGCGAGGCCCTCGATTCGATTCGGCTCCTTAGATAATGAATACCTCACAGCAAGAGAGACATGAGACTGATGCTAATCATCATGCGCATCTGTTACGAGTATGGGTCTTGAGTGCGCCTGCGACTTTCAGGATGCTGGACATAGTCCCATATGCCGCTCCTTTAGCTTGGGAAGACAACCGAAACAATAGGAAAATTGCGCAGATCTCGAATAGTCGCGAGTAAGCTCTAGGTTCTTAGGTGATGGTTATCGGCGTCAGTTCATACTTGTCAGTGTAGGGTTCCCAGTATCCTGGGTCGCTTGGAAGCTGGTTCCACAGGAAGATCCAGGCCTTGTAGCTCTGGCCCGACACAAACTCGCCGGTCGTAGACTCGGAGTTGAAGGTTCCGGTAGACATGAAGGAGAGGAGCGCGATCGGATTCGTTGAAGTTATCGATATTAGCCTGTTCGGAACATTGCTCGACGTACCCGGACCTAGAAACTCACCTATCTGAACACCCACCGTGATTCCTTCGGGGCCAAGGTATCGGCTCCTATACTCCACATGCACCTGCAGGTCTCCCGCAACCTGCTTCGTCACAGTAACGCTTGTGACCTCCACCTTGTAGATCCAGACCTTATCGCTGCCCATGCCCCAAGATGACTTGGGCGCTTCGCCACCAGAGCCTACGGGCGCAACCCAGTAGTAGCAGGTCTTATCCCAAGTGGTATCGGGCAGATTCTTCACATCGTACGTGATACCTGTAACGCCGGTCGCGTATTGTGTTGCGGTGTCAGGGCTGTTGGCGAGGTTGTAGTAGATGTTGTAGCTCAGCGCACCAACGTCAGTCCAACCAAGCCTAGCACCATGATACGCTCCAACAACAGTCATCGTCGGCTGACCGAACTGAATTGTGAAGGATAGGCTTCCATCCATGGCGCGTGCCCAATTTCCTGCATATTGGCCGCCGCTGCCATGGAACGATTCCTCCGTAAGAAGAATCCTACAATCGTAGTCGCCAGGCTGCAGGAAGACTCCGCCGACTGGTAGCCGCTCCCATTCACCGAAGACACTAACCGTGGATTGGCTGTAGTCAACGTCGTACGCCACGTCTGAGGGACTAGGGTCGAACGTTGTCTCCTTCAAAGGCCCGTCTTGCGATGAACGTCCACGTTGGGTCGTTTTCCACAGCACATGGTAGCTACTGTTAGCCTGAAAGCTGAACGAAGCATCTCCTTCTTTGTCAGTAATAAAGTAGCCAAACACCAAATACCCAGTGTAACGATACTTCAATCCGGTAGGACTAGTTGGATCGGCTATATCACGCCTCGCAGAATAGGTAATGTCATTCGGACTAGGAGAGAACCCGTTTCCTTTGTCATTCAGGTTTTGACCGTTCGTCCAAGCTGACCCACTCCATTCTTCTTGCCACCAACGCCCCGCAAAGCCGATCCTCTCATTGGCTGGCGTACCTGGTATCCCCTCCAACTTCAGCTGATAGGCAAAGTTGGGTTTCAGATTTGTTGCACTCAGAGTTCCATGGAAAACGGTGTCACTCGTGTAGACGTCTGCTGAAACATGAGCCTCCGAGTAAGTGTAGGCGCCCCGATAAATCTGACTGTATAGATTGTCGGCGACATCACGCCAACGATAGTCAACTCCTCCCACATAAGGAGTAAGTTCCACAGACCCTAGCGTCTGAGCCTGAACCGTTGAAGCCGAGAAGAGGACGTTACCCATCAAGAGCAAAAAAAGGAAGAGCGCCCATCTTTCGAAACAGTTCATGCGGAATTGTATGTCACTTTAACATTATTATGCTCTTGGCTGCGCTCTATTCCGAGAGGACAGAGTCAAAGAACTCAGCCCCACCAAATACTTCTTTCAGCCGTTTCTCTTCAGAGACTTTGTATCTGAGTACGAGAAAGTTGCTGAAGTCTTGAGACGTTTCGGCCTAGACTAAGCTGTGCGCACAAAGAGAGCTGACGATCAGAAAAAGAGGAGTGCTTATGGGTCTTAAGTCCGTCTATGCTCGCGACTTTCAGGATGCTGGACATAGTCTCATATGCCTGGGAAGACAACTGGGAAGCGTCACCCCTAGACCGCAACTCACTTAGCCCCCCGAATCTCGTCGTGGAGTCTGCCGGTTTTCGTGGTCTACCACGTTCCGAGGAATAACGCTATATGCGGTCAGGCCAAAACCGATGGTGGTGCTTCTGATGCGGACCGTCCCGTTGGCTGCGTTACTAGTAGCTTTGTTCATTCTGGGTTCTGTGGTTTCGATTCCGACAGCGCATGCTGTCCCTCCTACTACTTGGACTGGGGCAGCGGGTGACGGGAAATGGGAGACGGCGGGTAACTGGGCTGGCGGCCATCTGCCAGGACCCTCAAGTAATGTTGGGATTCCCCCCTTCGGGGCTTTCGTGGTTACGATAAGCACCACTCAAACCATTACTGCTCTCAATGTGGCACCGGGTGATACCGTCACATGCGAAAGTACTTGCACTCTAGCTCTTATTGTCGGCTTGAGCAATGCTGGCACCTTCACGAACTTCGGCACCGTGACCTCGAGTGGCCTTGGCAATACTGGCACCTTCACCAACTCCGGCACCGTGACGACCTCGACTTTCCTTGCCAATCTTGGCACCTTCACCAACTACGGCACTGTCACCATAGGCGTGACGTTTATCAATGGTGGCACCTTCACAAACAGATGTCACGGAACCGTCAACATAGCTCCGACCTCAGGCACGGGTACGTTTACGACGGACCCAACATGCCCGGCTGTGGGCGGCGTAGTCACGACCGTGAACGCATTTTCCCTTCTTACGCCTTGGATCGCTGTTCTTGGCTTAATCGGCTGCATCGGCACCGCAGTGCTCGCTAAGAAGCGGCGACCGCAGGATTCAACTCGGCCTTCGTAGATAGAGATCATCAGGTTGCGGGCGGAGCGGGATCCTGTCTATCCTGACGGTTCGAGTGAACCTAGGACGCAAGCAGGGTGCTTCAGTAGATTAGGTTCAGCGGACGGTGACCGAGCTCTAGCTTGAGCAACGGAAAGGAAGCAAGCGAAGACCAGCTTACCCATTCCAAGCGAGCTTGAGAGAACACGCAACTGTACCGTGGTAATCTCACATGGCGCCCTATTACGCTGAGAAGACAACTGGGCGAAGCCCGTTAAGAGAGATTCGATCGTAATTTCAGCACGAGTTTTGACAAGAGTTCGGGCAGCGAGTATTCGATGAACTTCATTACTGATTCGGGCGGGTTCCGTTCGATGATGCCGTGGAGTATCCCGTCGAGAATGAGGTAGTCGAGGTTGGTTTTGGCGAGCGGGTGCAGGAAGGCATCGACCAACCGGTTCAGTTCGCCCTGTGTATAGATCGGCTTCTGGTGTCTGAACGATCTCTGTCTGTTTTTTCTTCTCAAGTACCTGTTACCTCGACGTAGCCGTAGAAACTGGAGTCCACGTCGATTTCGATTCCGTTGAGATGAGTATCGGTCGCTGATGGCCGCAGTGTGGACAGTAGACCTGATGCGTGAGAAGGGGCCATCTGCAGTTGAGGCATTCAGAGGTCATTTCTCTTGGCTGCGTGAGTAGAATTCGACTCGGCCACTCTATTTGCATCCCGCATTGGCTGCAGAAATCTTGGAGCAAGAAGTCCAGTGGCTTTCCACAGTTTCCACACTGAAGCCCTTCCGGCTTGAGACGGGTCTGGACAAGCATTTTCATCTTTTCCAATTTCTCCTCTAGTCCAGAGAATCTTCGGTGCGTAAGTCCGAAGCCGATGGCTTCGGTTACCCCAAGACCGACGACGCCGTATGTCAGATAGCCCGTTCTCTTCTTGAGGCTCTGAAGTTCTTTGTCACTTTGCGTCTCTTCGATGTCTCCGAGCGATTGCTTCCAGATCGTCTTGAAGCGTGGCTTTGTTGCCTTAAGGACATAGTAGCCCGGTCCGAACTCCTCTAGAGCTTGCTCTGGGCTAACGGGTTGCTCGAACGTCTTGACCTTGACGAGGAATCCTCTAGTCGTTCGACGCTGCAGCAAATACTTCTGAAGGTATATGGGAACCACTGACTCCGGCCCCACTGTGCGTTTGGCTGGTTCCACCAACGACATGGTTAATCACCTTGATCTGGAGAAAAAAAATGGGGGACATTATGTGGTGAGCTAGGCATGGTTACTGCGCCTGCGGTGGGTCCACGAGCTGTATTAGATCCTGTATCGTCTTCTTGTCTCGGCCCAACAGTTCTAGGCCTGTCCTGAGTTCTGTCTCGCCTTCCTTTGCCAGTTCCAGCCGTTGCTGCTCACTAAGGTTGATGAAGGACTTCCGCAGCTCACTGATCCTCTCGCCCACCAGCTTGGACCGTTCCCAAGGGTCCGTGGCGGCCTCGAACTTCAGTAGGAAGTCCGCGTCTCGAAGGCCTTGCGAGAGATGAGTCATCCAGCTTTCATAGCCGCCGCGACCACGCACCGTGCCAAGAAACCACTGCTTTTCTTTAGAGTTGACGCCAGACAGCCATCTCCATGTCGACCAGCCACTTGAGAGCTTTTGCATTTTCAATCTGTAGATCCCTCCTTGGGTAATAGTTAGTAGGGCGAAAGGAAGAAAGTTCATGACAGAAGAATGGCGCCTAGACTGTCGCTAACCCCACAACAGCTGGAAATTGCCTGCGAGATGTACCATCAGCTACTGGAATTGGCAGCCGCGATCGAGATGTGGCAGAAGAAGCTTCCTCAGCTTACCGAGAAAATCGCAACGACTGAGCTGGGACAACTTCTTCCCCTCAGGATCTTCATCCAGTCCATCATCAATCGGGGGCGTGAGGCAACATCAAAAGACCTCGGTCGCATGTTAGGGAATATAGGGGACCGGAGAATCCAGCGACATCTTGATCGTCTCCGTCAGTCTGAAGTCCTCGTTAGAAGACCCGGGGAAAAGGAAGAGGGCCGATGGGGAGAGCCGGGCTCGCGACCAGAGAGCAGTGGGGGTCGTCCGCCGTACAGATACACGCTCAACCCGTTCATCGCACGTGACTACATGACGAACGACTACGTGGACAATGAGACGCGCAGGTCCCTATATTTGGCCGAGAAATCATTATCACAGACGCACATTTTCATGGAGGTCATGGCGCGCATGTTCGAGGTTTTTCAGAAGATTGCGCCGCAACTGCCGGCCTTCGCAAATGCGGCTCGGAAGATACCAGAAATCGACCAGCTGGAACGAAAACTCGGATATGAAACCCCTCCTCCCGGATTAGAGAAGTTCACCGCAATGATTCCCGAAGAATTGGCGTCGCAGGCTATCTTGAGATGGCAAATTCCGTTCAGTCAAGAGGACCTACCGAATCAGGAGGCTTGGCGCTTGGGCATGTTGCTCGGCCTTTGATTGCTCAAGGCGTTTGGGATGGGGTGGGAGGGGGTGGCGCAACGGGCCTCGTTGACTCCACGAGTTCCACGCGTGGAATCCGTGGAATTCCCCAACCCATTGAGCAACCTCCCTCCGCTCGACGCCACATCGACCGCAGACGGGGCAAGTGAAATGTACCCGCTTCAAGTTGGAGCCGCCTCACGAAGTTCAGTGATTAGATCACTCTCGCGTCTTGCTTTGTACGAGTGATATATCCGCCAGGTTGCTTCTCGCTTCGAGCCTCCTCCCAGGGGCACTTGCATTGTGCTCAGTCCTGTCACTTCTGAGTTCTTTGAGTTCTCTGAGGAAGATCAGAGAGATCCTGATGTCGACGAACGAGTCTGAATCAGCGTCCTTGATGCTCTCGGGTGTGATGATCTAGAAGGATAGCTCCTTCTTTTCATTTAGACTGGAGGAGGAAGATGGCGACGCCAATTCTATACATTTGCCGTCGTGTCTTCTTTGCTCCTCTTTCCCTCTTCTTATAGCTTCAGGGTCGGCTTCTTAGAATTGCGTGATTTTCATTTTAGTGAGGGGTTTGTGTAGTTGAGCCGCCGAACGTTATCCGTATTCGTAACCGTTCTCCTAGTCGCAAGCATCCTACTCCCAACATTCACCCATCCCGCTTATGCAGCCCCCTCTCCCGCGTCCCCGTTTGATCCTTGGGCGAATGGCTGGGGGTATCGTAGGCCGATAACGATTTCTCATAGTATGGTGTCCGGTGCTGCGAGTACAACCGACTTTCCTGTATTGATCGACATTACAAGTACGGACTTGGAGCCTCCGAGAGTGCAGACTAGCGGCAACGACATACTATTCATGGATGGGACTGGTTCTGCCAGTAGGCTCGACCATGAGATCGAGTCCTATGACTCTGGTACAGGTCATCTTATTGCGTGGGTTAGACTTCCCAGCTTTTCAGCTGGCACGACAATCTACCTGTACTACGGTAATACTCTAGCCGGTAATCAACAGAACCCAACGGGTGTCTGGGTTACCAGCACCTATGCGATGGTTCAGCACCTAAGTGAGACAGGTGCAACTCAGCATGACAGTACGAGCAATCATAATGATGGAACTAAGACAGGCGGAGTGACTCAGGGTGTTCCAGGCAAGATTGCCGGTGCCGACGACTTTCCCGGAACCGGGAGCCCGGAAGCCTACGTCAGCATACCAGACAGCTCGAGTCTGAATTTTGGCACGAACTCATTCTCATACATGTTCTGGGTCTACTCAAGATGGGGCACGACACACACGCAAGATTTGGTTGGAAAGAAAACGGGAACCGCAACTGCGACTGATGCGGGGTACAAGATACTTTTAGCTAGTGGAGACGCTCAGGCGTGTTCGGTCGTACTGTCAGACGGTACTCATAATGTCCGAGCCGACACAGCGACTTGCGCTGCGCGGGGTGCGAATGCTTGGTACCTACTTACCGTTGTCGTTGACAGAACACAACAGAAGATGATTACGTACTCCAATGGTGATCCCTTCGGCACAGGTAATCCCTATGATATCTCAGCTATCGGTACTGGATCTACTACTAGTACTCATACGCTCGACTTGGGGGCAACCCATGACACCGCCGGCCGGATGTTCAACGGTCTGTTGGATGAAGTTCGTGTCCTGAAAGGGGCCTTAACCGCAGACGATGTCAAGACCTTCTACAATTCAATGAATGCTCCAACATCATATCTCACTGTTGGAACACAAGAATCGAATAGCCCCGTTACTACAACAACGGCATTGAACACTATTTCATCTCCTCTGACTGCGGGTCAGGCTGATGTCGGATTCCTCGGGTCAGTGTCACCAACAAGCGTGCCCGATGGCGTTAACGTGGACCTACGCTACGCGACCTCATGCGATCTAGGAAGTGGAGGAACCGCCGCGGCGACCGTTCAGACCTCCGGTAGTAACGGAGGGTACAGTGGAACCTTCACAGCTCCCGCCGCTGGCAGTTACCAGTTCTGGTCCTACTTCGTAGGCAATACCGGCTACGGAAGCTCCTCGTCAGCATGCCAAGCAATAGCCGTCAACCCGTTGATAGTAACGCACACGATTACTGCTTCTGCTGGAGCTCATGGTCTCATCTCTCCGTCTGGCGCTGTAACCGTGAGCGATGGTGGCAGCCAAGCATTCACTATGACTCCTGATGCGAACTACCACCTCTCAGGCTTGCTGGTGGACGGAGGCTCGGTCACTCCAGCGTCGCCGTACACTTTCTCTGGCGTGACGACGGATCATACGATCGTAGCCAGTTTCGCGATAGACACCCACACGATTACTGCTTCTGTTTCTGGTGATCATGGTAGTATCTCGCCGTCCGGAGCTGTATCTGTGAATTATGGTTCTGATCAGTCGTTCACGATGACTCCTGATTCTGGCTATCACCTCTCAGGCTTGACAGTGGATAGCAGTCCGGTCACCCCGGCCTCTCCCTACACCTTCTCATCTGTGACGACTGATCACACGATTGTGGCTAGCTTCGCGATTAACACGTACACGATCACCGCTTCTGCTGGTTCAGGCGGTTCGATTTCACCGTCTGGGTCTGTGGGTGTGAATGATGGTGATACTCCGACATTCACTATCACACCGGCTATTGGCTATCACATCGCGGACGTGTTGGTGGATGGCACTTCGGTTGGTCCAGTGTCATCGTACCAGTTTGCAGCGGTGCATGAGAATGGTCACACGATTGCGGCTACTTTCGCGATTAACACGTTCACGATCACCGCTTCCGCTGGTGCTCATGGCTCCATATCGCCCTCAGGAGCCGTAGTCGTGAACTATGGTGTCGACCAAGCGTTCACCATCGCAGCTGATTCTGGCTATCATATCGCCGATGTGTTGGTGGATGGCGGTTCGGTTGGTGCAGTGTCCTCGTACACTTTCACGAATGTGCAGGCAGCTCACACGATCTCAGCCACATTCGCAGCCAACGCAGGCGTCGTAATAACTCTAACCGCGATCTCACCCCAGTATTATGCGCGTGGCGCAACCGTCTCTTACTCGGGAATCGTGACAATTGGTGGAGTGCCCGCGCCTGATGGTACCGTTGTAGGAATCATCGTGAAGGATTATCATGACGTAACGATGGTTGATCAGAAGAGAACGACAAGCGGGACAGGAGCCTTCTCCGGCAACTTCATAGTAGGATCTACCGGGGCTGATGGGCTGTGGACTCTGTATGCTGCATCCGGCGACGGCCACAATTCAGAGACATTCTATGTGGGCATCTACACGATCGCTGCTTCGGCTGGTGCTAACGGTGCCATTTCACCGTCTGGAGCTGTCTCCGTGAATTATGGTGCTGACCAGTCGTTCACCATCACGCCGGCTGCTCACTATCACATCGCGGACGTGTTGGCGGATGGGGTCTCAGTTGGTGCGGTCTCCTCGTACACCTTCACAAATGTGATAGCTGGCCACTCGATTGCGGCTAGTTTCGCGATGACAACGCACACGATCACTGCTTCTGTTTCTGGTGGTCATGGTTCTATCGATCCGTCCGGAGCTGTATCGGTGAATGATGGTGCTGATCAGTCGTTTACGATGACTGCTGATCCTGGTTATCACCTCTCAGGCTTGACAGTGGATAGCAGTCCGGTCACCCCGGTCTCTCCCTACACCTTCTCGGCTGTGGCGATTGATCGTACGATTGTGGCTAGTTTCTCGATTAACGTCTACACGGTCACTGCTTCCGCTGGTGATCATGGTTCCATCGCTCCCTCAGGATCCGTTTCTGTGAACTATGGTACTGACCAGGCATTCACTATCACCCCGAGTATTGGCTATCACATCGCCGACGTGTTGGTAGACGGCGGTTCGGTTGGTGCGGTCTCCTCGTACACCTTCACGAATGTGCAGGCAGGTCACACAATTGCGGCGAGCTTCGCGATAGATACCTTCACGATCGCTGCTTCCGCTGGTGCTCATGGCTCCATCTCACCGTCGGGAGCTGTCTCAGTGAATTATGGTGCTGATCAAGCATTCACTATCACCGCCAATACTGGATATCATATCGCGGACGTGTTGGTGGATGGCGGTTCGGTTGGCGCGGTCGGTTCATACACTTTCACGAATGTGCAGGCAGGTCACACGATCGCGGCTAGTTTCGCGATCAATGTCTACACGATCACTGCTTCCGCTGGTTCTGGTGGTTCCATCGAGCCGTCTGGAGCTGTCTCCGTGAACTATGGTCAGACTCCAACATTCACCATGACCCCTGATCCTGGCTACCATGTCCTGGATGTGTTGGTGGATGGTGCCTCAGTTGGCGGTGTCTCCTCGTACACCTTCACAGCTGTGCAGACTGACCACACGATTGCGGCCAGTTTCTCAATGAACACCTACACCATCACCGTCTCCGCTGGCTCCGGTGGTACTATCTCCCCGCCTGGACCCGTGACGGTGAATTATGGTGACAGCCAGACATTCACTATCACCCCTAGTCCTGGGTATCACATCGTGGACGTGGTTGTGGATAGTGTTTCTCAGGGTGTGGTGACTTCATACACCTTCACGAATGTGCAGGCAAGTCACTCGATCGCCGCCACTTTCTCGATCAACGTCTACACGATCACCGCTACTGCTGGCGCTCACGGCTCCATCACGCCATCTGGGGACGTATCCGTGAATTACGGTACTGACCAGTCATTCACCATAGCCCCTGATGATAACTACCACGTCCTCGACGTGTCGGTTGATGGCAGCACGGTTGGCGCGGTCGGCTCATACACGTTCACGAACGTGCAGACAACTCACACGATCTCAGCTAGCTTCCTTCTGAATGCTCCGGGGGTAACGGTCACTGGAGCGTATCATGGTGCGAGGCTTTCCTGGACTAGCGTCGGCGTGGCAAGCTACGACATCTACTACAACACAGCAACCAGTCCTGACACTGCGACGCAATACAAGGCTGGCGTCACGGGTACAGGGTACGACGTGACGGATCTGCCCTCGACTACCTGGGATAAGACCTGCTACTTCTGGGTCGCACCGGGCTCCGACAAGGCATCTTGGGGTTCGGGCAGCGACAAAGTCTGGACCTTCAAGATAGAGATCACAAGCGTTACTGTGGTGAAGCATACTGCGGGGGATGTGCAGATCCTTGTGCAGTACAAGAGTCGATATCTTGGATCTGAAGGGATCAACGTCGGCATACAGATAGGCGAGTATCTAGGTCCAGGTACGCCGGGCAGTGTTCCGAGCAGGCCGGTATCCATAGTCACGACAGAACCAATCACGCTGTCCCACTTCATGGACACTGGATCAATCAATTTCGAGTCAAGCGGCGAGTTCGTGTCGGGCCAGAGCTACAAGGCCTGGGTCTTCCTGTGGAATCAGCTGCCAAGCGAATCAGGGTACTGGGAACCCTACGCTGACAAGTATGAAGTGGGGACCATAACCATCACCTAGGAACGCGCTCCGCGGATTGGAAGCACGCTGCTACGCTAGCCTATGGAACCTGCACGCGACCTCGGTAGTGTTGGAGTGCTGGAGTCCAGCACTTAGGCAGGAACTTCGCGACGCGCTTTCTAGATATCAGCCGGCTAGTCTTCTCTGTTCTTCTTTCTGTCCTCTTATACCTTCAGGGTCGGCTTCTCAGAATTGCGTTATTGTGTCATTAGTGAGGGGTTTGTAGATGAGCCGCCGAACATTATCCGTATTCGTAGCCGTCGTCCTAGTCGCAAGTATCCTGCTCCCAATATTCATCCATCCTGCCTACGCAGGATGGTATAATTCGAGTTGGTTGTATCGGAAGAGCATAACGATTGATCATACGAAGGTACCCTCTACCCAAAGCAACTTCCCGGTGCTCATCAGCATCACTAGCGACGCAGGTTTGTCCTCTCACGCTAGGCCTGATGGTTATGATATTCTCTTCACTGCTTCTGATGGGAGCACCGTGCTTAGTCATGAGAGAGAATCCTACTCTTCCGGGACTTTGGTTGCTTGGGTGAATGTTCCAACTCTCTCATCTTCAACTGACACTGTACTGTACATGTACTACGGCAATAGCGGACACTCGACAGATGATCTGCAGAACAAGGCAGGAGTCTGGCCTTCCAGCACTTACATGATGGTTCAGCACCTGACTGGCGGTACACACCTTGACAGTACAACACATGGCAATAATGGGGCGGTGACTGGCGGAGTTACTCAGGTCGCTGGGAAGATTGGCGGTGCCGACAGCTTTGACGGAAGCAGCGGCTACGTGAGCATACCGGACAGTTCAAGTTTGAATTTTGGCACAGGCTCATTCTCCTATACGTTCTGGTTCAAATCAGTTGTCACAGGAACCGAAGACATGGTTGGCAAGAAATATGGAACAGCAACTGCGACGGATGCGGGATACAAGGCGCAGCTGTCTACGACAGACACAGTAGGATTCTCTTTCAGTCTGGCAGATGGTACCCATTATGTTCGGGAGGACACGGGATCAGACACGAACTGGGGTGGAAATGTCTGGGCAATGTGTTCGGTTGTTGTGGACAGGACACAAAATAAGATGTTTGTCTACATCAACAATGCGCAGAAACCCGCGACAGCGAGTGACATCAGCACTGTCACCGTCTCGACCACGAACACTAGGAGCCTATACTTGGGCGCAACTCCTGACATGAGTCCTGCCCGATTCTTCAACGGCATGTTGGACGAACTTCGTATTCAGAATGTCGTCCTGAGCTCGGACTGGATTACTACTTCCTACAATTCGATGAATAGTCCCTCAACATTCTTCGGTCTTGGTAGTGAGGAAACGAGCGGTCCAGCTTTCGATTTCAGCTTAGCTAATAGTGGTGGGATCACTGTTACGCAGGGTGGTTCTGGTTCGAACACGATCACAGCTACTTTGACGAGTGGTTCAACTCAGTCCGTAGGCTTGTCGTGCACGTCAGGGTTGCCCACTGGGGCCACATGTGGTTTCAGTCCTACGTCTGGTAGCCCAACCTTCTCAAGTACTCTAACGATCAGTACACTCTCTTCGACGCCGACCGGTTCACCCACGATCACGGTCACTGGAACAGCTGGAACACTGACTCATACCACCACATTCCAGCTGACCGTTAACGCTCCAGCAACAACCGTGGTCACTGTGACCGCGTTCTCACCGCAGTACTATATGCGTGGCGCAACCGTCTCCTACTCAGGAACCGTAACCATCGGCGGATTACCCGCATCTGACGGAACCAATGTTGGAATCATCGTCAAAGACTACCTCAACGCTGAGATCCTCACGGAACAGAAGACAACCATAGGCGGAGCCTTCACGGGCAGTTTCATAATAGGCTCTTCAGGCTCTGAGGGTCTGTGGACTCTCTACGCAGCTTCGGGCGACGGCCACGATTCCAAGACCTTCTATCTGGACGCGTCAGCGCCCACATCTTCAGTCTTGATTCCAGCAGCAGGTGGCACTGTCACTTCGGTGCCCACAGTCAGTGGCTCCGCTTCGGATCCGATTCTTGGAGATGGCCACACCGGTTCGGGCGTTGCGTCGGTATCGATTACGATCAAGCGCAATAGCGACGGCCTGTACTGGACAGGTGCCGCGTGGGATGGTGCGACTTGGTTGCCTGCCTCCGGGACTACTTCGTGGAGTTTTAGCGCGTCAGGGGTTGCTTGGACCCCCGCATCCTACACGATCGTTTCGAAGGCCACTGATCTTGCCGGTAACGTGGAGACGCCGGGAGCAGGTAACACTTTCAACTTCGGGGTCTCTATTACTGTAACTACGAGCCCGTCGGGCTTGGCGAATTCGATTGTTGTGGATACAGTTACGTACACGTCGCCCCAGGCATTCACCTGGGTTGCAGGTAGTCTCCACAATATCGGTGCCAACTCCCTGATCGCGGGCGCTGCAGGAACTCGATATGTGTGGACTTCGTGGAGTGATTTAGCAGCTCAGTCCCACCAGATCACGGTGCCCTCGTCTCCGACGACGTACACGGCCAACTATCAAACTCAATATTACCTGACGGTCTCATCCGGCCACGGAAGTCCAACTGGAGAAGGCTGGTACAACTCTGGTCATACAGCAACAGCTTTCGGTGTGACCAGTCCGGAAAGCGATGGAGCAGTAGCAGGAAAGCAGTACGTCTTCACTGGTTGGTCGAGCAGCGACGCGGGCGGATACACTGGACCTATTGCTTCATCCTCGGTCACGATGAATAATCCGATCACCGAGACCGCTTCTTGGAAGACTCAATGGCAGGTGTCGTTTGCTGTAAGTCCTTCCTCTCCGCTCGGCGGGACAACCCTCCCTACGGGGACCGCGTGGTACGATGACAGCGTCACGCCAATTGCGATTTCGGCTGCTCCTAGCGGCGGTTATACTTTCTCACTATGGAGCGCTGCTGCGACCTCAGGAACCATATTGATTACGAATCCATTGTCAGCATCGACAACAGCTACGATACAAGGCACCGGAACGATAACCGCTACTTTCGGGTTGAACGCCTACACCATTCATGCCACCGCTGGTCTTGGTGGCACCATCGACCCGTCAGGTGACGTACCAGTGAATGATGGAGGTACTCCAGGATTCCTTGTCACAGCTAGTACTCACTATCACATTTCCGACGTGAAGGTGGATGGTGCTTCGGTCAGTCCTGGGCCGTCCCCGTACACTTACAACTTCCCACCTGTCCATGCTAGTCACACGATCGAGGCTACTTTCGCGATAGACACGTTCACCATCACGGTCTCCGCTGGTGCTCATGGTTCTATCACTCCGCCTGGGCCCGTATCTGTGAACTATGGTGGCAGCCAAACATTCACCATCTCTTCTGACGCCAACTACCACATTGTGGATGTGGTGGTGGACAGTACTTCCCAGGGTCCAATAACGTCGTACCCGTTCACGAATGTGGTTGCTAGCCACGCGATTTCAGCTAGTTTCGAGATAAACGCTCCAACACCGGTGACGGTCACTGGAGCGTACCATGGTGCCAGAGTTGCTTGGACGAGTGTCGGCGCAGCAAGCTACAACATCTACTACAACCTAGCCAACAGCCCTGACACCGCAACACAATACACGACCGGCGTTACAGGTACGACGTACGATGTGAAGAGTCTGCCCGATACCACTTGGGATAAGACCTGCTACTACTGGGTTGCGCCCGTGGGCTCTGGTGGCGAAGCGCCCAAGTCATCTTGGGGCAGCGGAAGTGACAAGGTCTGGGCGTACAAGATAGAGATCACAAGCGTCACAGCGGTAACCGCTCAGGCAGGCGACATCAAGGTCAATGTGGCGTTCAAGAGTCGCTACCTCGACGGGCCGGTGACGGTTGAGCTTGAGATAGGAGAGTACTTGGGCCCAGGCATTGTCGGAAACGTTCCGAATAGGCCGATCACAATACAGACAACCGGGCCTGTCACGTTGTCTCTTTTCCAGTCGGCCGGAGGCTTCTCATTCGAGACCGTGAGCAACGGCGAGATCACACACGGCAGCAGCTACAAGGCATGGGTCTTCCTCTGGAACCGACTTCCAAGCGATCCTGGATACTGGGAGGCCTACTCCGCCAAAGCAGAGCTAATCCCAATAACAATCCCATAGCATGAGAATCCCCACCATTTCTTCTGGTAATATCGTGAACAGGATGTAGAAGATGAAAGTCGGAAAAATAGAAATCTCCCTCATCCTGTTCGCGGTAATTTTGGTTGGATTCTTCAGCGTTGCTACTGTTGAGGCAGCGACAACAGTAACGGTCACGACAGACAAGCCCAGCTATGGAAGAGGAGCGCTGGTCGGAATATCCGGCGCTGTGAGCAGCGGTGGCTCAGCGCTTTCAGGCATGATGGTCGGCATAGAAATACACGACCCATCCAATAGAATCCTTTCAGTCTCCATTGCAGAAACCGGCTCGGATGGAGTATACTCAGACTTCTTCCAGCTCTCCGCCGACGCACCGTACGGAACATATCAAATCTACGTCGCCGTCTCGGGGACTGACGTCAAGGGCACCGGCAGCTTTCAAGTAGCTGTTTCTCCGCCGCCGGATACTACGCCACCGGCAGTCTCAAACTTAGCAGCCTCACCCATCACCGATACAAGCGCTACGATCTTATGGAGCACGGACGAACCTGCCAGCAGCCAGGTACAATATGGCAAGAGCACAAGCTACGGTTCAACAACCCCTCTAGATCAGACGCTCGGCACAAGCCACACCGTAACCTTGTCGGGATTGACTCCGTCGACAACATACCACTTCAATGTTAGATCATCTGATGGAGCCGGCAACCCGGCCCAATCTGGAGACAACACATTCACCACATTGGCGCCAGCGCAGACTTCTTCAACATCTAGCACATTGGCGCAGACTTCTGGGACGTCTACGACTTCTGCGACTTCGACTTCTGAGACGTCTACGACTTCTGCGACTTCGACTTCTGAGACGTCTACGACCTCTGCGACTTCGACTTCTGTGACGTCCACGACCTCTGCCACATCAACTCCTAGGTCTACTTCTGCCACATCGACTTCTTCGACATCTACCTTCACATCCTCTTCAACGCCGGAGTTCAATGGGAACTGGATCATCTTGGTGGTATTGACCGCGGTGTCCGTTATGATGTATCATAGTCACAAGAGTCGTGAGAAACAGGCTGAGTGAGATCAGGACAGTGCGCAAGAATGGATGATCTGACGCCGAATAGGAAGATGTTCTCGATCTTTGTTGTGGCCGTGTTGCTAATGTCACTGCTGATCGCCGCACCAGCAAGAGCGGATGTCGTTTGGAAAGGAATCTCTTGGGATGCGTCTTATGGTACTATCGCAGTTGACGGCGCCGGAAATCTGGTTACCACCACCCAGTACTGTAACGAGTATGGCTGTTGGGGGGTGGCTCATTACAGTACCCCCGATGACTTCCGAGCAGCAGCGACTCCGATGGTAGAAGCCAAGTTCGTTGATGAAGGCCCAGGCAATCCAGGTGCACAACTCTGGATGGAAGACAATAACCCGACCACTGGAGCATCGACTCAGTTCGGGGCTTGGCAACGTCCTGGCTATGATAACTACAAGGTCTACTGGTGGGACTATGAAACGGGCCTTGATGGCTGGGTCGATACGGGTGTTGTGCGCACAGCAGGTCCACATACCCTAGCCTTGTCGATGCGGGCTGACCGAACGATCGACTACCGGCTAGACGGAGCACTAGTGTTCAGTACCACCAACATAACTCCAAACTACTTCGGCGAAATTTCCTTGGCGGGTCACAGCGACCCCAGTAGTCCAGGCCAGACTGTACTCTTCACTGACTTCAAGGCAGAAACGGGTGCACCCATCACGGTCACTACGGACAAGGCCAACTATGGGATAGGTGAGACCGTCTATATTACCGGCACGGTGACGAGCGGAGGTTTACCTGTAGTTGGCGCGGACGTGGGCGTGCAAGTTCAGAATGAACTCGGCGTCAATGTCTTCGAGCAACAACTCAAGACGGATGAGGCAGGAACCTACGAAACAACTCTCATTATCCCCGAGTTCTTCCAAACAGGTCTCTACACCGTCTACGCAGCATACCAGAGTGAGAGAGCACAAGCACAGTTCACCATATCGACTGCAGTAGTCACTTTGAATGCCATTTCGCCGCAGTACTATACGCGTGGCGCAACCGTTTCCTACTCAGGAACCGTAATAATCGGCGGATCACCAGCACCTGACGGAACCACCGTCGAGATCGTCGTGAAAGACCACCTCGACGTCGGGGTGCTCACAGAACCGAGGACCACAACAAGCGGAGCTTTCTCGGGCAGTTTCGTGATAGGATCATCCGGCGCTGAAGGGTTATGGACACTCTACGCTTCATCCGGTGATGGTAGCGCTCAAACGGGCTTCTATCTGGACGTTTCAGCTCCAGCTTCTTCAGTGTCGACTCCAGGGCAGGGTAGTACAGTGAACTCGATACCTGTGATTAGTGGAGTTGCTTCTGATCCGAATCTGGCGGATGGCAATCCAGGTTCAGGTGTTTCCTCCGTAATGATCACGCTCCAGCGTGTTAGTGATAGCCTGTACTGGACAGGTAGCGCGTGGGGAAGCCTAACTTGGCTGGCCGCATCGTACTCGGATGGTTCCTGGAGTTATGATTCGTCAGGAGTTGGTTGGATGGCAGGATCATACATTGTAGTCTCGAAGGCTGCTGATGTTGCTGGTAACGTTGAGACTCCTGGAGCAGGCAACACGTTCACCTTGAGTGAATGGATTTCTGTGGGTGGTTTGACTCCTTCTCGGCCTGCGGCGTGCTATTTCAACAGTCACCTCTACACGATCGTCAGAGACAATGGTGCAGATCCGAAGGGTAGCGGGATATGGATGCGTGTCATGGACGACATTGGAGTTTGGTCAGGCTGGACATCGATAGGAGGCTTGACGCCGTCAGCCCCCGCCTGCACGGTCTTCAACAATCGTCTCGAATTGTTCGTTAGGGATGCGAATGGGAACCTGTGGATGCAAAGTATGGATACCAATGGGATCTGGACAGGCTGGAGTATTCTGAGCGGTTCAAGTCCCAGCTCACCTGCTGTAGCAGCTTTCAATGGGTACCTGTACTTGGCGGTGAGAGGTGCACCACCATACCAAGACGTGATCTGGCTGAATAGGATGGACACAGGCGGCTCCTGGAGCGGTTGGACTCAGGTTGATGGCTTGACGCTTGACTCTCCGTCTCTGGCGGCGTTCAACAATCATCTCTACTTGGTTGTTAGCGACATCAGCGGCGGCATATGGGTGCGTAGCATGGATTCTGCAGAAGTTTGGTCAGACTGGACAAACTTGAATGGAGTGACTTCTGCTCCACCGAGTATGGCTGTGTATGGGGATCAACTCTATCTCTTCGTGAGGGACATCAGTGGTGGCATCTGGAGTAACACTATGGACACCTCTGGGACTTGGTCTGGTTGGCAATCACCAGGCGGGTTAACCATGTCCGGACCGGTCGGATGTGCAACGGACAATAGCCTGTATGTCATCGTCAACGATGTCGTCGGAGGACTCTGGTTCAGAAAAATCCTGTGATGAACCTAAACCAGACCCAGAGGCCTCCGCCAGATCTAGACTTCCGACCAGCGCCAGCTATCCAAGCACTACGACTTCTACTAGTACAAGTGCATCTACAACTTCCAGATCTACGACTTCCACGTCTTTCACTTCTACTTTCACGCCCACTTCGGTCCCAGAGTTTAGTGGAGATTACATCCTACTGACAGTGGCCACAGTATCCACTGTCATGATCTACCGCAGTCACAAACGCGGGAAGAAACAGGATCAATAGAATGGATCAGATGAAGAAGGATCTAATCCAATCTCGAGTGTTGGAGACTCTCTCTCTACTAGTGACAACGATCGGTCCGCGCCTGCAAACGCGGCGAGCCTCAAACAAATCGGTATGCGGAAAGAGCCACTAACAAGGCGGAGATTTTGACAACTATCCCCTAGCAGGAAATTCCCTCATTTCCCCATTTGAAGTGCAGGATACTGCGCGCGGTACTGAGGAGAGGGTCGAATCTACTGTCTCTTCTTTCTACTTCGTAGCACTAACAGGATCGCCACGACAATGACAGCCAGAACTACGACGACGTATGGCATAGTGTCAGAGGGAGCCGACGAAAGTGCTCTTCACGATGAAGGGACGACGACCCTGAATCAGCGCTTTCGGCTTGATCCTATCCGCAGCTCCCTTCACCGAGCTCTCATCGATTGAGCCTTCTCCGTATTCTCAGTATTCCCACGACTAAGAAGCCCAAGAGGATGGCGAGAATAGTCTCTGGCAGACCAATGAAAGGAATGGTCGGCGCTGTTTGAGTTGTGACCTTCACTGTCACGGTATTGCTGACAGTCACTGTTGTGGTGCTCTCTGTTGTGCTCTCTGTGGCGCTCGTAGCAGGGGATGTCTCCATCGGTACAGGTTCCCATGCGCCCCAGCCAGCTCCACTCCAAGCAATATGCCAAAGCCCTTTATCGGTACCCTGACCGAAAACGTCTAACCATCCAGTCCCCCAAGTCGATGCTGCCGGACTGCTATCGATGCTTCCTCCCAGCGACTCCCAGATCCCGGAACCTAGATGTGTATGCCAAAGTGCAGTGTCTGTGCCTCTAGCGAAGCAATCAATCTCTCCAGCAACCAGTCCGTTGGCGACACAGGCCGGCTTCGTTTGGCTAGAGATTATTCCTCCGGGCATTCCTGCCATTGGCACTGGTGTCCATCCACTCCATCCAGTCCCATCCCATTTGTTACCCCAAAGTGCGCCTTCCTGACCTGCAATGTAGACGTACAAGTTGCCACTCGCGACAGATGCAACCGCGGGCCCAGACGACGCCACTCCCCCGATCGATTCCCAGCTGCCCCAACCGCCTCCACTCCAACGGATATGCCAGACTGCATTGTCTGAGCCAGTAGCGAAGCAGTCAATCTCATCCGGGCCCCATGAGGCACAATCCGGGGAGAACTTGAGTTTTCCACCCAGCGACTCCCAGGCGCTCCAGCTGCTTCCAGCCCAAGAGATGTGCCAGAGTGTCTCGTCTTGACCCACACCGAAGACATCGAATCGGTTCGCTCCCCAAGAGGAGATTGCAGGCGCAGAATCGAGCACTCCTCCAAGTGGCGCCCAAGCGCTCCAGCTGCTTCCAGTCCAAGACGAATACCATGCCGAACCGTCCTCCGTTCTTATGACACAGTCAATCCGGCCAGATACCGAAGAAACACAGCCAGGATCTCCGAAGACGGTAATCGTTGTCGCTTCTGCGATATGGGGCCCGCCTAGGAGTGATAGTACGGGTATGAGCAGTGAGACCAGGAGTAGAACATATGGCAGACCCCTCCTCGCCTGACTGGAACTGGTAGAACTGGTAGCGTTTCTTGTGCTCCCGCGTATTAGGATAGTCTCCATTAGCTTCCCTAGTGCCTCGAGGAGGGGTATATATCCAGTGCCCAATTAAGGTTGGACGAAGAAAGATCCAAGAAGATAGCGAACGCCTTTCTAGATATTTGCCTGATGTCTTCTTAGTTGGCGTTTCTGCTGTCTTAAAACTCGCAACAGGCACCTTGGAACTGTACAACTGCGTTGTTAGGTAGAGGTTTCTTAAGTTGAGCCGCCGAACATTATCCGTATTCGTAACCGTTCTCCTAGTCGCAAGCATCCTACTCCCAATATCCATCCATCCCGTTCAAGCGACAGGATGGTATGATTCGAGTTGGTTGTATCGGAAGAGCATAACGATTGATCATTCGAAGGTACCCTCTACCCTAAACAACTTCCCAGTGCTTGTCAGCATCACCGATTCCGATCTAGCATCTCACGCCAGAACTGATGGTTATGATATTCTCTTCACTGCTTCTGATGGGAGCACCGTGCTTAGTCATGAGAGAGAATCCTACTCTTCCGGGACTTTGGTTGCTTGGGTGAATGTTCCAACCCTCTCATCTTCAACTGACACTGTACTGTACATGTACTACGGCAATAGCGGACACTCGACAGATGATCTGCAGAACAAGGCAGGCGTCTGGGATTCCAGCAAGTACATGATGGTCCAGCACCTTACAGGCACCAGCTACCTCGATAGCACAAGCCATGGCAACAATGGAGCAGCAACCGGGACGGTGGCTGAAGTCGCTGGCAAGATTGGTAATGCGGCTAGCTTCAGCAGTAGTTATGTAACCATTGCAGACAGTACGAGTTTGAATTTCGACGGTACAACCTCATTCTCGTATACATATTGGTTCTACACGTCGGTCGGAGGCGGATCAACGGAGGATATGATTTCGAAGAAATCCGGATCGGCTAGTCTGACAGATCCAGGATACAAACTGGTTCTAGCTACAGCCCTCGGGTACTCCTCTTCACTTTCGGACGGAACTAATATTGCTCGACTCGACTCAGGCAGTTCCACTTATATCACAAATGCTTGGGCAATGCTCACCGTCGTCGTAGATAGAACAAATCAGAAGATGTTTGAGTACCTTAATGGAGTTCCACTCTGCGTAAACAGCGCGAATTCCAATTGCAACCCTGATAAATCCGTGCCCATTAACACCATCGGATCATCCAGCGTCGCTAGACCTCTATACTTGGCCGCAACCCCCGATAACGGACCCCGATATTACGCCGGTCTGCTAGATGAAGTCAATATCGTGAAAACAGCCCTAAGCCAGGACTGGATTACGACTTCCTACAATTCAATGAATAGTCCCTCAACATTCTTCGGTCTTGGTAGTGAAGAAACGAGTGGTGCCCCATCGTTTGATTTCAGCATAAGCAATAGTGGTGGCATTACGGTTGCTCAGGGTGGTTCCGGTTCGAACACGATCACAGCTACTTTGGCGAGTGGTTCAACTCAGTCCGTCGACTTGTCGTGTACGTCAGGGTTGCCGACTGGGGCTTCATGCGGCTTCAGTCCCGCATCCGGTAGCCCAACCTTCAGCTCCACTCTGACGATTTCCACTACGGGTTCAACTCCAGTCAACTCGTACACGATCACGGTGACTGGTACGGGCGGAGGAAAGAGTCATGACACGCAATTCCAACTAACTGTCAACGCTGCACCTCCGGAATTCGACTTCAGTTTGGGTAACAGTGGTGGGATCACTGTCACGCAGGGTGGTTCTGGATTCAACACGATTACTGCTACTTTGACGAGTGGTTCAACGGCGTCTGTAAGCCTATCTTGCACGTCGGGTCTGCCTTCTGGCGCGTCGTGTGGCTTTAGTCAATTGTCGGGGAACCCAACCTTCTCGAGTACATTGACGATCAGCACATTGTCTTCGACGCCGGTTGGTTCACCCACGATCACGGTGACTGGAACAGGTGGAGGACAAACCCACACCACGACTTTCATGCTGACCGTCAATCCACCGTCAGCGTTTGATCCTTGGGCGAACGGCTGGTCGTACCGTAGATCGATAACGGTTGATCATACGAAGGTATCCGCTCCTCTGACCAACTTTCCAGTCTTGGTTGACATTACGAGCGTTGATCTGAAGCCTCCTAAGGTTCGTTCTGACGCGTATGACATATTGTTCATGGATGGCGCGGGATCGGCGAATAAGCTTGATCATGAGATTGAACTGTACGACTCCGGAACCGGTCATCTTGTTGCATGGGTGAAGATTCCCAATCTCTCATCAACAACTGACACCATCTTCTACCTCTACTATGGCAATAGTGGCGCAAGTAATCAGCAGAATCCCGCAGGTGTTTGGGATTCCAGCACTTACATGATGGTTCAGCATCTGACTGGCGGTACACACCTTGACAGTACAACACATGGCAATAATGGGGCGGTGACTGGCGGAGTTACTCAGGTCGCTGGGAAGATTGGCGGTGCCGACAGCTTTGACGGGACTAGCGGTTACGTGAGCATACCGGACAGTTCAAGTCTGAATTTTGGCACAGGCTCATTCTCCCTCACGTTCTGGGTCAACTCAATTTGGGGGTCTAGCCATACGCAGGACTTGGTTGGGAAGAAAACCGGAACTGCGACGGGAACAGATGCCGGATACAAAGTGGTCTTCTCCACGACAGATAGCGTGGGATGTTCGGACTCAATTTCAGACGGTACGCATTATGCTCGACTCGACACAGGGACTTGCCCTGCGCGGGGTGCAAGTGCTTGGTATATGTATACGGTTGTCGTTGACAGAACACAGCAGAAGATGATTACGTACATTAATGGTGATCCCTTCGGTAGCCCCAGTCCTTCTATGGACATCACAAGTATCGGATCAACAAGCAATACCCACACAGTGAACTTTGGTGCCACCCCTGACAACGCTGGCCGATGGTTCTACGGTATGCTCGATGAAGTTCGCATCGTGAATATTCCTCTAACCCCAGACTGGATCAAGACCTCCTATAATTCAATGAACAGTCCCTCAACATTCTACAGTGTCAGCGTGGAACAGGTTCCCGTATCGACTGTAGTCACTTTGAATGTTGTTTCGCCGCAGTACTATATGCGTGGGGCAACTGTTTCCTACTCGGGAACGGTGTCGCCTTCGGGGACTGTTGGAATCGTTGTGAAAGATCACAATGGCGTAAGTATCTGGGCTGACGCGTTGACGCCCGTTGGCGGAGTCTTCTCCAGCAACTTCATGATAGGCGCTATGGGGGGAGAAGGCCTTTGTACTATCTACGCTTCATCCGGTGATGGCAGCGCTCAAACGGGCTTCTATCTGGACGTTTCAGCTCCAGCTTCTTCAGTGTCGATTCCAGCGCAGGGTAGCACAGTGAACTCGATACCTGTGATTAGTGGAGTTGCTTCTGATCCGAATCTGGCGGATGGCAATCCAGGTTCAGGTGTTTCCTCCGTAATGATCACGCTCCAGCGTGTTACTGGTGGCCTGTACTGGACAGGTAGTGCGTGGGGAAGCCTAACTTGGCTGGCCGCATCGTACTCGGCTGGTTCGTGGAGTTATGATTCGTCAGGAGTTGGTTGGATGGCAGGATCATACACTGTAGTCTCGAAGGCTGCTGATGTTGCTGGTAACGTTGAGACTCCTGGAGCAGGTAACACGTTCACCTTTAGCGGATGGATCTCTGTGGGTGGGGTGACTCCTTCTCGGCCTGCAGCGTGCTATTTCAACAGTCACCTCTACACGATCGTCAGAGACAATGGTGCGAATCCGCAGGGTAGCGCGCTCTGGATGAGCAGCATGGACAGTACAGGCACCTGGTCAAGCTGGTCGCCTGTCGGAGGTCTAACACCGTCAGCTCCCGCGTGTGCGGTGTTCAACAGTCGACTCTACTTGTTCGTGAGGGATGCGAAGAGCAATCTGTGGATGAGTAGCATGAACACTGGCGAGGTTTGGTCGAGCTGGACTATTCTGACCGGTTCGAGTCCCAGCTCACCTGCTGCAGCAGCATTCAATGGGTATCTGTACTTGGCCGTGCGGGGATCCTCTCCCTACGCCAATGCTATCTGGTTGAACAGGATGGATACGAGTGAGTCTTGGAATGGTTGGACTCAGCTGAGTGGCTTGACGCCTGACAGTCCATCGCTGGCCGCGTTCAATAACCATCTCTACATGGTTGTTGAGGATGTGAGCGGGGGCATATGGGTGCGTAGCATGGATTCTGCAGAAGTTTGGTCAGGCTGGACAAACTTGAATGGGGTGACTTCGGCTCCACCGAGTATGGCTGCGTATGGGGATCACCTCTATCTCTTCGTGAGGGACATCAGTGGTGGCATCTGGAGTAATAGCATGGGCGTGTCAGGAACTTGGTCTGGTTGGCAATCACCAGGCGGCTTAACCACTTCCGGGCCGGTTGGATGCGCTACGGACACGAACTTGTACGTGATCGTCAACGACGTTGTCGGAGGGCTCTGGGCCAAGAAGATCGTGTGACGAACCTACACTCTATTTACACGGCCTAGTTGCATCGGTGCTCCAAGCAGGAGCTCCAACGACCAAATCGATGGAACAGGTGTTGCACTCCCAAAGGCTTCCAGAAGTATACAGCAAAGTCACTTGGTCAAGAAAGGGGGTGGTCTTGTTTCGAGCCCTCTTTCCAGAACCTGTAGGGAGCCTCTAGTCCTTCCTGAATGAGGGCCCGTCTGGTGGAAGGAGGTGGAGGCTGAGGTCCAGCGGCGGCGTCTTCGTGACGAGTGAGCTTCCTCTAGTAGTTGTGTAACCTACTTGCTCTGGTGCTGTATCTCTACGACGGATCTAGAGGCATGTTTCGAGGATGCCTGCTCAAGATCTCCTCATGTGGGCCGGATTGTGGAGAAGTCTAAAAGGACAGCTAATTCAAGAGTATCTCGCGAGAAGAGTGTCGAACTTTGCGGCAGTGTCGTTCCAACTGAAGCTCTTTGCATGGGCCATCGCGCGTTGACTCATCTCCCGTAGCCTCTCCTTGTCGGCAAGTAGCTCAATCGCTGCCGACGCCAAGCTGGCAATATTCGGCTTGACCACCAGGCCTGTTGTCTTATCACGGACTGATTCGCGGAGTCCTTCCACATCGTAGGCCACGCTTGGGGTTCCGCAGTCTCCTGCCTCGATTACAGTGAGACCCCATCCCTCTTTCTGCGAGGTCTGAAGCAGCAGCCATGCCTTTGCCATGAAATCATTCTTCGTTTTGTTGTCAACGCGCCCTGTAAACTCGACGTTAGGTATCTTCAGTGTCGCCACCATATTCTGGAGATAGGAGAGCCTGTTTCCTTCTCCCATAATCACCATTTTCGCATTGGGAAAGTCTCTCAGTATTAGTCTGAATGCCAGCAGAGCATGTTCGGGCTGCTTGTACTTTTTCAGCCTGCCCAGGTAGACTAGTGTTGGTTCAGGCGTCTTCTCTTCCCACGAGAAGTAGCGTCTTCCAGGATTGGGCGCCCCGTTATGGATTACGGTCACCATCTTTGGGTCGGCTTTCAGCGCCAGGAGTTCTCTTGCTGTACTTTGGGAAACTGCAACCATCTGGATCCTGAAGATCCTCGTGTAAACATACGGCATTATCGTTTCGAGGACGTACGCGATGATAGCCTTGATTCGTGATAGCTCTCCAAAGTAGATTCTTCGGTTGAGGTGATGGACTATTAGCAGCGTCCGTTTTGCGAGTCCGATAAAGAATGGCACGAACAACGGAGCTTTGTTGTAGTCCTCTATCACGATGTCGAATTGCTTTGCTAACCGTCCGAGCAACGGATATACGCCAAGCGGATATCTGTCATTATCCGCCACCCTAACAACTTCGTAGCCGTCGATGCACTCATGCCTGGGCAGATTCTCAAAGTGGCTTGATAAGACGGTGATCTCATGGCCCATCTTCACGAGTCTCTTGGCAGTCTCATGCAAATGCACCTCAGCGCCTCCAGCCCAAGGATGCTGAATGTCTCTCCAATTGAGCCACAAGAGGCGCATTGCTCTTCCAGACCTCCACGTGCGTGCCTTGTCAACGTCTCGCCTGTCTGATTTGTAAAGCACTTCTGAAAAACCGCTCTTGTCACACGTACCACATATCCGGTGCCTTGATTTCTATGGTCACGGGCTCTCGGCGATCCTCTGCTAGTTCATTCGTGTACTGGACTCTGCCACATGTCACGATTGTGGGAGCCCAAAATTTAGGGACTGATCTTGAAGATCTTAGGCCCGAAAGGCCCAAAATGTGCCATCTAGAGGATTCGATCGAAAAAGCCAGTCAGATATGCGTTCGGCGGCTGTTCATGTCTTCTCAGATTTCTCGAAAAGTAGAACACAATCTTCTATTAGGCACATCATTCCGAGTAATGTCGAGAGGATTCTCAAGGCGGTCGAGAACAGCCTCAACCTATTCCAACTGAACGTGAAAAGGCGGTCAAACACTGATGGGGGTACAGCAAACCGGAGTTTCCTGCTGGCGACTAACTTGAAGCTCCTGTTCTTTGCAAAGGTCTTGAGTTCACTGGGATTTATTCGCGAGATATGTTCGTGATATCTGAATCCAATCGCGTTCTTCAGTTCTTCCCGAGGAAAGCTCAACACGAGCCAGTTCCTTGAAACGCGAAGTTGTTCGCCGAATGCCGTTAAGGGCTTCTCAAGATGTTCGAGAACCTCAGAACAGAGTACGCAATCCACTGATCGCTCTCTAAGAGGCAAATGCTGCGCATCGTGGACGATCCTCTCCCCTCTGACTTCCCTCAGGCGACTTGGGTCAATGTCGCCCCCCACATAGAAACCAACTTCAACGCCCGCCTCCAACAGCCAATCATGGAAAAGCCCTCGGCCACAACCTATATCGAAAAGGATACCTATCTCGCCGCCGACGTGCTGCTTGACTAGTGTTGTGATCTCGCGATATCTTGGCGTGTGAAACAACTTGGCTGAGTAGGTACGCGGTCTCGGATCGGACTCTTCCACAGTGGCAAGGAAGTCCTTAATTTTCAACAGAGCGATCCTTTCTCCATCTTCTTATGGCGAGAAAGGTGCACGCGGCAACCTCAGAAATCAGCGCTGCCACCAGCATGAATTGCACATACTCAGGTTGGAACTTCTGAAATACGTAAAGGATGTAGTCCAGCTTGTATTCATTCAGAGGCGTCGCTTCAATCGTGGAGATCTTACCTCCGTTCACAATTGTGATGTCGCCCACTGCAATTTCTGCTTGGGGCACTTGACCGGCAGTAAAGTCCTTCTCATTGAGACCGATTCCCAAACCTATGAACAAGATCTTTTCTCCAAAGAAGTATTCCAGTCCAGTTCTGCCAAAGAGTTCCTTCGTGGCGGCGTCGACATGAAAGTCTAGGCTTGAACCATTCACAAGAGGAGGAGTTGCCACCCTGAATGCTCGAAGTTCCGTATCAGTGCCAAGGATTACATTGGCGTATGCAATTCTGCCGCCTAGGAGTCTGATCTCTCCAGCGATTTGCAGGTCTGGTTCAGCGACTTGGTCAAAAAGATGGGCCAAGGCGAGCTGAGCGAACCCTGCTGCGGTGAATTCTCGAGCCGTCATCTTCAGATCGAAATACTTGCCTTCGCGATCGCTGTAGTCCATGAGTTCGTAGCTCAGGTTGCCCTCAAAATTCCTTACAGCATATGGGATCCTGGGCCACACGGTTACCAGAAAACGCGCGTTGCCGGTAGAGTTGGCCACATAGAAGAATCCTTCCTGAGAAAGGCCTCTGTATGTCAAATCTGTTCCACTACCTTCCACGTCCTTTGGAAGCTGAATCAAGCTCTCGTGCGGCTGCACCTCTATTGCTGCAACAGGGATGTCGGCATTCATGGTCAGGTAGATTCTATCGTATTTATGGAAACTCGGGGTTTCAATGATGACGGGCGAACTGATGCTGGCCTCCTTCGACGATCTAGTTTCGATAGTGTCAGACCTTGCGAATGAGTACAGGTTCCATCCGAGTGCTGTCACCGTAATTAGGATGAGAATCAGTGCCAGGATTGCGAGTGCTTTTGCTTTCATTTGGGCGATCTCCAACATGTCAACAATATGGCTGAGAGTATTGCGCCTCGCAGCGCTACTACTGTCAGCAGACTGAGTTCCTTGGGTATTGGAAGGTCTGTAGTCCAAATCGAATAATGGAAGGCATCAACTATGATCAGACTGGACATCGCAAGTATCTGGTATGAGGTACTTCTTCCCAAGACCAGAAACAGGACGAGCATGAAAACCGGAATCGCAAGCAAAGGATTCCAGAATGCTGAGAAGATGAAGTATGATAGTAGCGCTATTGATGCCTTCTTCAGTCGCGCTGTTGGATCCTGTTCTGCCATTGCGATTATGGAGAAGAGAAGAAGGAAGCCGAGCTGAAGAAGCGAGCTGGCAGACTTGAGATAGGGATAGGTCCAGGCGTATCTAAAATTATCGTAGGAGGAGGGCGCGTATATCGAATCAAACTGCCAGGAGTAGATGGCCGCTTCGTACGTGGGGTGTCTGAAACCCGTGTGGGAATAGTATCCATCCAAGAGGGCGAAGATAGACTCGCTCGGGCCCCTACTCAAGTGGCTAAGGTATGTGCTCGCATACATCAGTGGATCCGAAACGAGAAATGGCGCCGAAATCAAGAGCGCCGTGCAGACGAACGACGCGATCAGTACCCACCTTTCGTTCCATCTCCGGAAGATCAAGAATGCTGGGATAGCCAACAACGCCGGGTAAATCTTTGTGAGAAGCCCTAGACTGGAGAAGACGCCCGCCTCTAGAGGATTCTTCCTAACCAGCCCGTACAGAGCCAGCAAGAATAGGAGGAGCGCAGGAATGTCCGCGTGATTCAAAGCCAATGTTTGAATGATGAGTGGGTTCAGAGCAATAGCGGCAGTCAGTATCTTCTTCTCTCGCGATCTTCCTATCCTGCTTAGTAGTCTGTAAGTAACGTAGATCACGATATTCAGTATTACTAGATTGTAAAGTATGACTGACTCGCCGCCTCTAAAGACAGAGTACAGGAGCGTGTACGGAAGCTTCCCGATTGGCGGGTATCCCGGCCTGAAATCTATGAAATGTTGCAGCCCATTACTCAGCACGAACGCGTCATCGAAAAACCAAGAGTTGATATCGGGTTTTATTAGGGCAAGAATCAAAATGCAGCAAACATCGTACGCTGCGAAATACAACAGAGGACGAAAAAGTCGTCGGAGCGAGAACTCGACGTTGCCGAGTCTTCGGGGCGCATCGATCAAGGCAACGACCATGGCCGACATTTTGGGCTACCGCATGCTCTTAGACCCTTCGCAACAACGTCTTCTAAAAGTCCGGCCGATACCTGTTCGATTGGGAAGCCAGGAGCCTTGGCTCCGATGCGACGCTCAGGCTAGGGATCCCAAACAAGGTAGTTGCATAGGGAACAGTTGAAGACATATGGGAGCTCGCCGCGCCCGTGGGGGTTGTGGGACCTGGAGTCAAAGAAGTCATATTTCTCGCAGATGAGACTGACGGCAACCTGTCGCAGACTTCTGATGACGAGGGATCTATTCTTCTGAAGACGCTAAGACTGTTCTTGGCATCCGGCGCCGAAGAGAAGGCAATATCCTGAACACCAGGCGTGGCTCTTACGTCACACTTTGCAGCTCCAGTCCAACTGACCTGGAGATCGCTGACACGAATATGGCTTATCGTGCCCGAACCACCTGTGCGCAGAAAAGCCAACGCATCATCTCTAGGATTAGCTACGCTTACATTAGCTAGAGTCAGGCCTTTAATGTTCCAATTGCTTCTAATCTCGGCTGCGAAGCCTCCGCCACCTGACCCGAGTGATTGGGCATTCTCGAGTAGTATCTCCTCCGTGTTGTTGTAGCCGGCGTATACTAGTGCGAAGCCACGGTAGAGCGACCTTAGGTTAGTGATCGACACATGATTAGATGAGTCGATTGAGACAGCCACCGGATTGTCTTCTTGACTTTCAATCCCAGAGATTGTAACGTGGCCTACTGTGCCGAAGTCAATGCCGTTGCCTCCCTGTGCGAAACGAGAAGTCAGACCTTCGGCTCTATGATTGCGTGGTATCGACGGGTCTGTTGACCAAAACATGAAGTTACGCCAGCAATTCTGCGCTTCCACGCCTTGGATCAAGTTGTCTCCACCATCATCAACTTCGAGGCCTCGGCCGTAGCCGTCAACTATCCTCACATCTTGAACAAGAACGTGATAGGCATCACTTAGCTGAATAACCCTGATCGGCGTATCTGCCGTGTCAATGTGCTGGCCTCTGTTGCCATCGTAGGTGCCGCCAGTCAAGGTCACATTGGAGCCGTTCACTATCACCAGAGTCTTGTCATACGCTTGAGCCTTGAGACTGCCAAGCAGCTCCAGAATAGTGTAGGACGGAACAGCAAGGGGATCAACGCTGTTGTCTATCATGAAGTCGCCCTTCACCGTCACCTTCTCCTGCCAAGTCCGCCCGGCCGCTAGTTTTCCAATTGCCTTCTCCAAGATTCCTTTTGCGTCCGCCGAACAAGTCTCCGTAGCCTGAGAAATCAGGTCAGTCAAGCATGTAGCTCCGCCGATTCTTGATACCTCATATCTATCAACCGTGGCCGCCGCAACACCCCGAACTGGAACGTTGGAGTATCCCATCGTAAGGAGAACGAAGATGAACGCGAATGTGAGTGCCGAGTGTCGTTTCATTGTTTGGTGGCACTGTGGATGCTACCCGTTGCGAGTCAGGAGTCCTTGGTGTGACCAGAGGATTTCTGTCCAAGTTACGTCATCCTAGTATCTTGATAACGAGAAAAAGGGAAATTGCGGTTGTATGCTACCGCGTTCAGGTGGAGGCCCAGATTGTTGTCACCATATACATTGAATCTCAGTCACACATAGAAGCCGTAGGCCAGTGGCCTGTATTGGAAAGTCTGCCAGTTCGGCGATCTCCATTGACTCCACATATCAGAATTTGCAAGGCTGTTACATCCTCGTCAGAGGCACAGAATTGGTAAGGCGATCCTGGCGCTGTCCTTCAACGCTTGGGTCTCCGGTGCCGTCACCGCATATGGAACTTGAGCTTGTGGAGCCTTACCCGAAACAGAGCGGCCTGCGCATTCACGCGGTCAGATTGCTAATGCGTCTCGTCCGTCTGGAGAAACGGTCTCGCTATACTCAGGCTTGGCATTTCCCAAGGCTATGGGATCCTTCTTTCATACCTCAGGATCGTCACAAGCTCGGCGGGTGAAGTAATCCTGCATCCGTGACCATGAATGGGCCGTGAGTGAGATGATCCAGCATGACGGCGTAGATGAGATTCTCTCTTCAATCTGGCTGACTGGTGACGCAGTCAGGCGCTTCTCTGAAGGGCCGTTGATGGATTGCCAGTCGACTGGTCGACTAGTGGACGCCACCACCGCTTGTTGGCGGCGTACCAATCAATTGTCTTCTGGAGGCCCTGGTCGAAGCCGACCTGAGGCTTCCAACCTAGCTGCTGGATCTTCCTGCAATCGAGAGAGTACCTGAGGTCATGTCCCGGGCGGTCCGTGACGAATCTTATCAACGTTTCCGGGAGGGATAGTTGGTGGAGTATCTCTCTCGCAATGTCAATGTTCTTCTTCTCGTTGCCGCCGGCGATATTGTACACCTGACCTTTCTCGCCATTCTCCAGAATGAGTCGGATTGCTCGGCAGTTGTCTTCTACAAAGATCCAGTCTCTGACGTTCTCTCCGGTTCCGTATATGGGTAGGCGCCTTCCGAGAAGGGCATTCGTGATGAGTCTAGGGGTGAGTTTCTCCGGGTGTTGATTTGGGCCGTAGTTGTTTGTGCTCCGAGTCACTGTCACGTCTAGATCATATGTGACGAAGTAGGCGTTGACGAGCAGGTCTGCAGCCGCCTTGCTGGCGGAGTATGGGCTTGACGGGCTAAGTGCGTCTGTCTCCTTGAAGGATCCTTCAATACGGCTGCCGTACACCTCATCTGTGCTAATCTGCTCAAACCTAACGCGGAATCTGCGGCATGCCTCAAGAAGGACCTGCGTCCCAAGAACGTTCGTCTCGATGAAGACTTCCGGTGTCTGAATGCTGCGGTCCACATGTGATTCCGCCGCAAAATTCACGACGGCATCAACCTTTCGAAGAAGTGAATTCACGAGTCTGCGGTTCCTGATGTCACCTTTCACGAACTTGTGTCGCTTCTCGTGCCGTAGATCCATGATGTTTCTCAAACTCCCTGCGTAGGTGAGTTTGTCTAGGTTCACGATCTTGCAGTCTGTCTCGTTGATTAGTTGGCGGACGAAGTTGCTGCCTATGAAGCCTGCGCCGCCAGTGACGAGTATCTTATCCATGTTTGAGACCTGGCCCGAGGCCCCAGTCGTACGGGATCTGTCTTGTGTCAGGCGGGAGCCTGAACTCATCAGGTCTCTCGTAGTTGTACGTCTCTGTTGGGACGTTTATCGCGTACGCGGTTTCTCCTCCGATCGCCTTGAACCCGTGCTGTACCATTGGGGGAATCTTCACGAGCAGAGGTTTCCGATCGCCGAAGAAGATCTCTTCAAGCTGCTTGTACGTCGGAGAAGTCTTCCGGGAGTCGTACAGCACCAGCTTCAGCATCCCCTTGACGCATATCATGTTGTCCGTCTGTTTCTTGTGGTAGTGCCAAGCCTTCACTACGCCTGGGTATATCGTCGTCAAGTAGACTTGACCGAACCGTTCGAAAATGTCCCAGTCAGACCTCATCAGCTCCATCAACCATCCCCGCTCGTCCGGTATCGGCTTCAGCTCACGGAGAACGACACCATCGATCATGCGACCTGCAGCCCCAACATTCGCACACTGGATCAGCCCAACTTTATTACCTCTTGGCTGCCTCCAACAGATCTGTGCCAAAGAGGCGTCTAAAACGAGAGTTGTGGTCACGGGAAGCGGTGGCCTCCTCGGGAGGAGCCTCATGAGTGCCCTGAAGGACGACTATGAAGTTGTAGGGATCGACAGGTACGTGCTGGAAGGTCAGAATGGCCTCGCTATCGATATCACTCGTAGAGAACGCATATTGGAGTCAATCGTAACCGTCGCTCCTAATGTGGTTGTTCACACAGCGGCCGAGACAAACGTGGATCGCTGCGAAACACAGCGAGATGTCGCTCGGAGAATCAACGTGGAGGGAACGGCGAACATCGCACAGGCCTGCGTAAGAGTCAGAGCCAAGTTGATATTCGTCTCAACCGACTACGTCTTCGACGGCGACAAAGGCAACTACGCAGAAACAGACGAGCCCAACCCCATCAATTTCTATGGCCTCACGAAGCTTGAAGCAGAACGGATTGCAGCGTCGATCTCCTCGGACTTCCTGATGCTCAGGACGAGCGTTCTGTACGGGTGGCACCCGACCAAACTCAATTTCGCAACGTGGATCCTGAAAGGACTCCGTGAACGCCAGACTATGAAAGTAGTGAATGATCACATCAATTCTCCAACCTTTGCTGGCAATTTGGCGGATGCGATTCACAGGGCAATCGAGCTAAGGAGCCAGGGCACACTGCACATCGCAGGAAGCCAAAGGATCAGCCGATTCGATTTTGCTCGGAGAATAGCTATACAGTTCGATCTTGATGAGAGTCTACTATTGCCGGTGAAGATGAAGGATCTTGACTGGATCGCTAGAAGGCCAAGGGATTCGTCTCTCAATATCGGAAAGGCTGAAAGAGAACTAAGCATGGAACTGTTCGGGGTGGGCCGCGGCCTAGAACAAATGGCAAGGAGTGAACCGTGCAAGGCGTAGTCCTACACGGAGCGCCGGAACCCGACTGAGGCCTCTAACGCACACGGGGCCTAAGCAGCTCATACCCATCGCAAACATGACTCGTTCTTAACGTACCACCCGACCGACAGTTTCAACGAGTGCCTCTCTGTATCCATAAGGTGGCTTCCATCCAAGCTGGTTTCGAATGCCACTGGAATCAAGGCTGTATCTTAGATCATGTCCTGGACGATCTTCGACAGGTTGTACAGAATCGGGAGACTTGCTCAGAATCTGCAATATCTGCTGAGCGAGATCTATGTTGACAACCTTGGTTTTGCTGTACTATCGTAGAGATCATGAGAGACCCTTGGTTCTTTCGATGCTATGAGGGAGGATGAGTCAACTTCTTGAAGTTCAGGAAGAACTATGCGGCAACGCGGTTGCAGATTCAACTCCCGGAATTCATCAGTCAAAGCGTTAAGTATCTACGGACGCTACGATTGCATATTCTCCAAAAATCTACTAGAATTGGTCTGAGGCGAAATTGATGAAGGGAGTTCTTTTGGCAGGCGGTCTTGGCACGCGGCTTTATCCGCTCACTCAGGTCATTAGTAAGCATCTTCTTCCGATCTACGATAAGCCAATGTTCTACTATCCACTGAGCACTTTGATGCTTGCACGGATTCGAACCATCCTTCTAATTAGCACGCCTCAGGATTTGCCTTTATACCGTCGACTGTTGGGGGACGGGTCGGAACTAGGCCTATCAATCTCCTACGCCGAGCAGTCTAACCCCGAGGGAGGCATTGCACAAGCTCTCACCATAAGTCAAGACTTTCTTGGCGGAGACTCTGTGGCACTCATTCTGGGCGACAACATATTCTATGGGTATGGGCTCTCCGGAATATTGCAGGAAGCAGTCGTTCAGAACAGGGGAGCAACCATTTTCGCATATTCAGTCAAGGATCCCGAGAGATACGGTGTCGCCATTTTGGACGAAAGCGGAACTCTGACTGGAATCGAAGAAAAACCACAACGCCCCAAGTCCAACTACGCAATCACGGGCCTATACCTTTATGATAATAGCGCGGTCGAAATCGCGAAAGGTCTCAGAGTTTCCTCTCGGGGTCAGCTTGAAATCACCGATGTCAACGTGGAGTTTCTTCGGCGTGATCAGCTGAGGCTAGTCAAGTTAGGCAGGGGCGTCGCGTGGCTCGACACAGGCACCGCCGACTCGCTGCTTGAGACAGCTCAATACGTGTCGACGATTGAGCATCGGCAGGGACTGAAAGTCGCTTGCATCGAAGAGGTCGCGTACAGAATGGGCTACATCGGAGCTGCCCAAGTCAGGAAGCTCGCTGAGAAACACACCGGGGAATACAGATCCTACTTGGAAGCGATAGCCACCGAATCGCCCAGAACAGATTTGGGGTGACCCAATATTAGGTTCGAATTCTGGCCTTTCAGTGGCGTAATCAACCTTGTTATCGGGGGACTCCTCTAGTTGGTGGTCTATCTTAACTTAGCCCCGATCCCCCGCCGTTGAGAAACGAGACATCCTCAACTTGAGGACTCTTCTGGGAACGCGTCGCACGCGATAGTCGTCGGTGCTGTTAGGCACATTCACAAGAACGAACCTCTCACGGAACCCGGCATTCTCCGACAGAAACGAAAGAACAGCGAACCTAGAATAGTTAAATACCTTGAGCCTTGAACGAAGGAAGGGAATGAGAATGACCACGAGAACAGAAGAAGTAAGGCGAACGCGTGCTTTTGCTATTATTCTCTTGAGCATCTTTGCCTTGATGTCAGTAGTCAGTAGTCAGATGTTGATACAACCAGTTGCAGCCAACACTCAGCAGTCGTTCACCGGCTATAATGCACCAACTCCCGCTGAATGTGCCCTGCCAGCCCTGCCAGCCACAGCTGATTTCACCCTATCTTACATGTACCCTACACCAGCTAGCACTGTCAGCTACCTCACAATGAATATCCTGTCCCCTGCTAGCATATCGGGCCAGTACCCAAGCTGGTGCGCCTCTACTGCAAAGCCTATTGTTCCAGGCTTCGACGGCAGCTTTGGTCCTCAAGTCAACGCTAATGTCTATTCAAGCTACGACACCGCCAAATTTGCTGGCGAGTTTCTATACCCAGGGAACATGGGCGGTCCAGTTAACTGGCTGCTCAACCAGAATTTCATTGGTACAGAATCCTCGTGTACCCATACCCAGTATACGTGGAGTGACATTGAGCTTGCGATCTGGATTCTCACAGGTGGCCCAAACGCGATTACTGCAGATGATTTGTCAACACTTGGTCCTTACGAGATGGCTAGGGCAAATTGCCTTGTACAAGCCGCTTTGCAACATCAAAGTTTCTATCCACAATGCGGCCAATCGATTGCAATCCTACTTGTGCCCACTGATGGCTCACAAGATCTGATTATACAACTTCAGCGCGGTCTGCCTTCTGCTGTAGGCGGCACGGTCAGTAGCGTTGATGACGTTGCACTGCTTTCTCCATGGATCGCGGTGATCGGCCTCGTCGGCTGCATGGCTACTGTAGGTGTGTTCGTCAAGACGCGCCGCCGCTAGAGCCAGCAGACGAAAGTGAGCTGCGCAATTCAGCTCATGAGAAGAACATTAAGCAGAACATGGAGCTCCTGCCAGGCGCCTACACGTTCCGCCTCAGCGATGGAACAGCGAACACGTCGTACGCGATAATCGTCAGCGCTGTCAGGCACATTCACTAGAACGAACCACCTACGGAACCCGGCATTCTTCTTCCTCTTCCAGTTTGGAACTTGATAGAAATGAGGCGAGCGTGAACCCCTGAACTCTGTTCGGGGGATAAGCGAGATGAGAAGGACGCCTAGCCACCGAAAAGAACTACCAACGGCGCGGCTATGGCAGCGAATTGTGCAGGTTTGCCCTGGCGAAAGCCATAGCACTCAGGGAGGAAGTAGGATGCCAGTTCGTCATTGTCAACGCCAAACCAAAGTCAATCCCATTCTACATCAAGAATGGATTCCAGCTTGGCCGGAATCAGCCGCC
>Ga0208039_1000133_pt1 | contig 72948 bp, 76 predicted proteins | sample June2015DPH_20_1_2_FD_184722 | JGI IMG/M metagenome (GOLD analysis project Ga0208039, IMG submission 184722) | Peatland microbial communities from SPRUCE experiment site at the Marcell Experimental Forest, Minnesota, USA - June2015DPH_20_150... | ecosystem: Environmental > Terrestrial > Soil >... | reverse complement strand
CGTATGGGATACCGAAAGTGGACGCTGAAGAAACAAGAAGGGTAGTGAATCTGGCTTTTGATCATGGTATAAACTTCATTGATACTGCGAACCGATACCATGGAGCGATGGCTCCAGTTGATTTGAATCATTATGGGAACGCCGAGAAGGTCCTGTCAGAAATACTCAGAGACCACGAAAGAGAGAGCTTTGTGTTGGCAACAAAGGTGGGGAACGAAATGGCACCCTGGCCGAATGGATGCGGCCTGTCAAGGAAACACATGTTCTGGCAAATAATCGAAAGTTTGAAGCGATTAAAATTGGAATACGTGGACGTATATTTGGCTCATCTCCCAGATGAGGAAACTCCGCATCTAGAAACTTTGCAAGCTTTCAATGATCTAGTCGCAATGGGGAAAGTTCACTATATCGGTTGTTCCAACTTCACGACAGAACAGGTCATAGACTTCATGGAGCTTTCCAAAGTGCATGACCTAGTCAGTTTTGTTACACTCCAAGACCAATATAGCCTAGGTAACCGAAGCATCGAATCCAACAAGCTACCTCTAGCTCGCAAGTACAACTTCGCAATTATGGCGTATTCTACACTAGCTCAAGGATTACTATCCGGCAGATATCTGGACGGGGTTCCAGTTGGATCAAGAGCAACATATTCCCAGAGCCTCAAGGAAGCATTATCTGAGAAGAACCTGGACTCCTTGAGAAAACTATCCACCCTAGCCAGCGAGAAGGGCATCTCGTTATCCCAACTCGCCATTGCATGGATACTTCACAAGCAGAGAAAACTTGGCGTCAACATAATTCCGATCATCGGAGTATCAAACAGAGAACAGCTACTAGAAAATCTTCAAGCATTAGAAGTCCACCTATCCGAAGATGACATGTCAAAAGCGGAACAGATTGTGCTCCCAATCCAAATCTAACTTTCATCAATGCCCGTTACGAAACGCTGGACTTGAGATTTCATTCAGTTTCACGCAACACTCACACTGGCCCTTCATTGAGGTCGCCGTGCTAACTACCGTTTAGTACGGATTGCCTCATTGATGTTTTATGGTGCCTGAGATTTGTTTCCGATATCGAGGTTTCCAAGGAGACCATTCTTGTTGAAGTCGGGCTCTGCCCTTGTCAGTTATCTTCCATATACCCCTGACCGAGCCGTCTAACTCCCCAGCCCTGACGAGGTTCAATCTTGCCCAGAGAACGCTGTTTCTCCAACGATTGGCACCTGACTTGAGTCGGCTAGCCAAATCGTACCTTCGCGATGCATCTTGCTTTGTATGATTGCTAGTATCTTTCGGAAACTCACAGGACTTTCTTCAGGGCCCGTATGTTGAATGTTGTATTGGCGCAACCATTCCTGATTAAAGGCACATTTTGACCTGGCAACCCCGTCTTCTCTAACAGCCCTTCAGCTAGCTTGATCTCCTCGCCGCAGGCGACTCCCACAAGCGCCTCATAATTGCCTTTTTGCAGAATCTGATGGATACATGACCCACCCGGCAGAACATAAACATCGTACCCTCTCTCCTCCCCAGCCAGTGTCGCTTGGTTTACCAAGCAGTCGGGTGAACAGTGAGAGCAGCGGTATGATGGAATGTTCGAGTCGAAGACGGCTTTACACCGATTGTCCATATACTTCCTTGAGCAGTGAGGAAGTAGTAGCACTCGCCTGGAAGTTCTTACGAATCTTTCCCGGTTGTTGAAATTCTTAGTCTGGATATCTATCAAGTCCTCGAGGAGCATCAGAGCTTGAGCAAAATCCAACCCTGTGATCTCCTGAACTCTGAATCGTTCAAGAAGACGCAGAGTTGCCTCGCCAATTCTTCTGTGCAGCTTTCTCTTATGGGCAGCCACCACAATTCCTGTGAAGAACGATTGGGATAGCCGTGTCAGGTCGAACTTGAATTGGTAAGGCATGAGTCTCGTATTACCGCCAGGAGCAATAAGCTCACAGGACGAGTCTTGGTTTTGGTACTTGATCAGAAGTGTGTGTGACTTTATGAAAGATGTTTCCTGTTGAGTTCTGGGTTGGCTAGTCCGTGCACACGCTGGTCCAAGCGACCGAGTGTGTGAATTATATTACGGCATGGAACTTATGCCGGGCCGCAAATCGCTTACGCCTAGGACTCACTGCTGAGGAAATTAAGAAATTCGACGCCCACGGAAAGAATGTTGTCTGAAGGCGCGAACATCGCCATCGTCGAGGATGGGGAGAAATATCCGGCCGTTCTGGTTGCAATCCATTCTTTTACCAGTTCTATTGAGGTAACTCAACAGCTTCTTATAGCAAACCTGATTTCGCTTTGGGGGTCTTTCAAGGTGAATAGTGTGACCGATGCCATGAAGTTTCGTTTTCTCGGTCCGAGTGGACTGCGTGTTTCTGAATTATGTCTGGGTACCATGACGTTTGGTGAGGATTGGGGTTGGGGTGCTTCGAAGGAAGAATGCCGAGCGATCTTCAACTCGTATGTGGAACGCGGTGGTAACTTCATCGATACAGCCAACGGTTACACGAATGGAACTAGCGAGCGAATCGTTGGGGAGTTGATAAGTTCTGACCGTGACAAATTTGTCCTTGCTACGAAATACTCGTTCCCTACAGTGAGAGGTGACCCCAACAGTGGAGGTAACCATCGCAAAAGCATGATTCGTTCGCTGGAGGGAAGTCTGAAGCGGCTTGGGACGGATTACGTTGATCTATTCTGGTTGCATGCTTGGGATTTCTCGACGCCGATTGAGGAGGTTATGCGAGCCCTTGACGATCTGGTGCGGTCAGGGAAGGTACTCTATGTTGGTGTTTCGGATACTCCCGCGTGGATCGTGAGTCGAGCCAACATGTTGGCCGAGTTACGCGGGTGGTCACCTTTCATAGCGCTTCAAATCGAGTATAGTCTCATTGAACGGACCCCTGAACGAGATCTTCTACCTATGGCTCGCAGCCTCGGAATGACGGTGACTCCTTGGGCGGTGCTCGGAGCAGGCGTGCTCACTGGAAAGTATAACAATGCCCCACCTGCCACGAAGAACGGCGGGACGAGTGGAGGGCACGTTGAGAGGCGGCTAGATGCAGCCAATAGCCAGAAAGCGAACGATCGAAATCTCGCAATAGCACGTGTAGTGGTAGAAGTTGCCAAGCAGATTGGCTCCAGCCCATCCCAAGTCGCGCTAGCCTGGCTGCGTACGCGCCCGGGTTCGATTGTTCCGATACTTGGAGCTCGCCGATTGGATCAGATACGTGACAACTTGAGTTGCCTCGATGTAACGATTCCGGAGGAGCACCTTCGCCGACTTGATGAAGCGAGCAAAATTGACTTGGGCTTTCCTCACGCCTTCTTAGCGAATCCCGTAGGTAGAGATCGATTGTACGGGGGCCTTTATTCGCGTATGGCACAACATCGCGAACCATGAAACAGCAAAAAGTTGTCCCCGAACCGGTATTTTGTTGTCGTCCTGATTGAGTATCTCCCAAAGATGGGAGATGTTCATCCGCAGTGGTGGATTGGAACTCATCGAAGCGGTTAGTCAAACTTCTTCGGAATTATCCGGAAGCCTCATTCCAACTTCAGGGGAATTCGCGTTTTCGCGCTTATGCCTTAAGCGCCTCGCTCAGCCCTGTGTTATGGTAGAGCAATGCCGGCTAAGTTGACGCCAAGCTTGAAGCTGCTCAAATCGACTTGCGGCGTCCTTCACCATGTCGCAGGCTTTAGGCGACACGAGTGGTTGTCCGTGGCCGCTTAGCATCGTCTCGAAACTCAGCTGCGAAATCTTTTGAATCGACATTTCTATATTCGGAACCGAAGTGCTGGGTGATGAGGGTCAATTAAGAAATGTTTCCACGATCGAGATTAAACTCGCATTGAAAGATTAATCGCTCGACTCATAAGAACTATAGGCTCTTTTGATAGGGTCTGTCTTCGCGATGCCGCTGTCTTCTCACGTGATGTAACAATTGCTATCTAGCTCCACGTGTAGGATCACAGGCCGTGGAAACCTAAGATGGCTGACGCACATCTTCCTCGGGCCAAGTCAAGTGGTCCAACTGATCCATTAACTCCAAGAGGGAGATTAAGCATGAGGCCTCGAATCGACCGGACCGAGTTTGGCTCGATCACCATCGAGGGGGAGGTAGTAAAGTACGATGTGATCGTTCGGCTGAATGGCAAGGTGAAGAAAAGGAAGAAAAAACTGTCCAAGGCGGTCTATGGCACCTCGCACACCATTTCGCTGGACGAAGCCAAGCACGTCTATCAAAAAGGCGCAGAAGAGCTCATCATCGGTGCCGGGCAACATGGTAACGTAGTGCTCTCAGACGAGGCGGCGACCTATTTCGAGCGAAAAAGGTGCCAGGTGAAGTTGCTGCCCACTCCTGAGGCGATCCGGATCTGGAACAAGGCCGACGGCGCTGTGATCGGGCTGTTCCATGTCACCTGTTGATTTTCATGCATCTTCCTCTGTGTGTGGGTCTGATGGTGCGAGCACCAGAAATTGAACTGGCCCTGTGGGGGTATTGATGGTGCGGGTATCCATGTTTGAACTGAGGAGTCTTTGTTTGTGGTCTTTAGACTTGAATGGCGCTTGCCGCCGCCGGTGTAACACTAAAAGAAGTCTTGCCGCTTGCAGAAGGGGTCTCCTTGGTCGTCACCCAGCATTCGAGCATTCCTGAGCCTGGTGCATACAGGAGTTCTGAGGGCGAGCTGGTAACCTATTTCAGCACCTGCCCATGAGGTGCTCTTCACAGGATTACCTTTTGGTTGAATGGCCGTCGTGTTCGCCGCGGACTGTGTAGGGGCCGTTGACGGCCATCCTCCAACTGCCACAGTCAAAATGAGTAAAAACACCCCTACTAGAATTTTGGAATTTGAAGACGAAAACTTCACCAATGGAACGCTGGCTCCCGTCGTGGACATAGCGCGCGTTGGCTTAAACTTTCACTCACAACAGTTGAAGCAGTGACCAGTGGAGGAGCCGGGAATCATGTAGGCTGATGTGTTCAGCTTCAGTCCGAGTTAGTCTTTTTTGTTTCTTCTTCTGTTTTCTTCTTGGTGTGGTTGGGATGGGAAGTGTGGGTCTCTGAAGTCTTTGTATGGGTCTCTGAAGTATGTTCTCTTCCGCGGCCGACAGCGGCGAAGGCGATGATTGCCCCAGCCACGAGTATTGCGATTATTCCCAAAGCGATTGTTAGGTATAGGACGGTGGAGTCTGTGCGCCACGATGCAATAGCCGTCTTAGGCTTATCCATTTGTACGGTGGTCGTTTGGCTGTTGGATTGGATGTCGCCCTGCCAGCCGTTGAAGACTATGCTGGCACCGTAGGACGTGCTGATAGGTGTCGAGACGAAGATTTGGGCTGTGCTACCTGCGTCGTACCAACCTTGCCCGTTGGGAACACCTTGGTCGCTCAGCACGGTAAGGTAGTACTGTTGCTTGTATTCTGCAGTCACACTGTGGGGCGCATTCATATTGACTGATAACGAAGAACCGGTTTGGTTGCTTTGTCCGTCAACGCTCCATCCTTGGAATACGATTCTACTTGAACTGTCTCCGACGGGCTGGCTTGCGCTATTTACCGTCGCGGTGTCGCCTGCGTTGTACCATCCTGCACCTTGAGGAACCGGTCCGCCTTGGGGTTGACTTTGTACGCTGAGATAGTACTGCAACTGGTAGACGGCGGTGACCTTCATCGCTCCATTCACCGTCACTGTCCCGCTGCTTCCGGCACCGGAGTAATCACCGCCCCAATGGGAGAAAACATACTGCGTATTCTGCGAAGACTGAATGGTGGTTTGAGTGACTGAGAATGACGCTGAACTTCCCTGGTTGTATGTTCCGCCGCCAGTCACTGTTGCGAGATTGGCTGGATCAGTTGTGACGGTCAATGTGTACTGGGACGGGGTGTTATAGTAGCTGTAATAGTACGGGTAGCCGTAGTTAGAGTACCCGCTACCAGAATTGCCATAGTAATAATCATAGTACGGGTAGCTGTAGCTGTAATAGTACGGGTAGCTGGAATAGTAGCCGGAATAATAGCCGGAATAGTAGCCGGAATGATGGCCGGAATAATGGCCGGAATAGCAATGATGATGATTTGACCCGCAAGTAGCCGTAGTAGCCGCTACTTGAGCTGTCTGCCCTGACAATAGAACAACAGAAGCGGCCAACACGAGAACTACAACTGCGAATTTAGGTAAATAACTCGCTCGCATTCTAATCCCATAGGGAAAGTGAGATGTCCCTGTATATTTATTTATCGACTGATTTGCAGCCTAACTACGAGTTGTAGTAGCTAGCGAGAAAATTGCGAAACCCCACCTGACGCAGAAGGTCACTTCACGTCCAAAATGTCTGGGGACTGCCTTGGAGCTCGACTCAATGCGAGATTGTATGGGCTCACCAGCTGAGTGCGTTTCGTCACGGTTGAGTCGAACGGTTGTAATGCCTATCAATCGTCGATGGCCTTTAATACTTACCCGGCCCAAACCCGCACCCTGATTGGTACATGGTTCTGAAACAAACTGCGCTTGGGATAGTACAGGGCTTAGTTCTCAAACATCAAGACGATTGAAACGAAGAACACGAGTCGCATCATTACGCCAGTAACAGGACGCATAATCCCATTCTTACTCATCTTTTTGGCGGCGGCGTTGCAAACGCCTCCGACCCTAGCGGTTCAACAATCTGATTTGGCATCACGATACTACGGGTTAGGGTTGGAGGCTACAGATTGGATAACCTCCTTCCAAGTTACGCCCCTCAATGCGTCATGGGGGATACCGTATCAAGATCAGCGCACGTGGGGTCTCGACCCGTTCTACTATGAGAATGGAACCATTACGGCTGGAACCGGCGGCATAACCGCTGGTCAAAGACAAACGCTCGCGTTCTTGATCGCCGGACACGATGCCGGCCTGGGAGCCTCCGCCGCGCTCGACGCCTACCTGCAGACCAAAGATCCTAGGTACCTCAACGTCTTCAACGTTTATTACGACTATTTCCAGAACGCGCAAATTCCAAGCGGAAGGGCCAGCACGCCAGCGCTCATCTTATCGACCATCAATGGACATAACATCACGCTTGATAATGGTGGGTATTGGGCGGAACAGTCAGACGTCTCTGCGGGCCCAGACGCCCGATACGGAACACAAGATGATTCTGCGAAACTGCACGCTGCCTTTCCGTCTCCTGAACATGGGAACCTCATAGCAGCCGCTCTAATCTCGTACTATCGTTGGGCACATGATGCGAGCGCTCTGCAACTCCTAAACCGATATGGAAATTGGCTTGTGAAATTGCAAATCAAAACCGGAAATTACACCGGCGCGTTTCCTGTAACGCAGTATTATTGGAACCTGGGTTGGAAGCCCAGAATGTATGAGACAACCGAGTCCGCGTGGATTCTTGCTGAGCTTTACCTGCTGACAGCAAACGTGACCTACCTCAATTCCGCCGTAGCCGCCGGCCAGTATATGCTGTCCAGGCAGTTTACGAGCGGAGAATGGGTCAACACACCTGTCTACGGCGCTCTGCCGTACGAATGGAATGGAACAAAGTATACCACCACAGTTTCAACAAACCACGCAGGCTTCACGCTCTTGGCTTGGACGCAGCTCTACAGGCTGACAGGCGACGAACGCTACCTGAGTGCTGCGGAAACTTACGCGAAATGGCTGATGAGTTGGCAAGTAACTAGCGCTGACATGGCTTGGGGCAACCATACCTACGCGAACGACCCCATGGCGGTTGGCGGCTACTATTATGGCTACGACACTGAGAAGCACAAGTTCGGTTCAGACGTCGCTCTCTCATTGTGGAGCGCAGCATACTCAATACGCGGCCTTCTCTTCCTCACCGAAACCACAAGCGATGAAACATACGCACGTTCCGCCGGATTAGCCGCCGATTGGCTGACACGAATGCGTTACCCCGACACTACACTAATCCCACTGCAAACCTTGGCCATCACAAAATATGTCTCCTCCAGTTGGTGGGGCCTTTACCCCCAGTTCTACCAACCCGACATGGGCGAAGTAGAGAAGGCAGGCATACCCTCATTCGTCAAGGAAGGGCAAACCAACCCCCAAGCGATTCTTAACCTAAACCCCACATGGTTCGAGCGAACCTACAGCGTGGACTTCAATCTAATTGACTATCAAATGGCAAGCCGCGGGCCTCAATTCATGAAGATGGTTTGGAGTTGGTGGCCCAACCTTGGGTTCGAGCCAAGGTATGGAGCGGACATAGCGTTTGGCGCATTCACGATTGGAAATTACCTTACATTCGATGAGAAGTTTCAGAGCTTGCAGGCAAACTTGATGGAAATCGAACGACTGACCAGCGACCAAACACTCGGCCTCCCCAAGAACATCACAACGTCGTACCAGCAAGCCAAGCAGCTTGCAAACGATGCTGAACGCAATTTCAACGAAAGTTGGTACTCCGCCGCGATGGCGAAGGTAGGTGATGCCTCGGCACTTGCCCAGGAAACAATAAAGGAACTTGGAATCCTCGTTCCAATCCTACAAACGAACCGAACCGACCGAACCGTATTAGAAGGCATGGGGACCGTTATTGCTGCGCTCGCAATCGTCAACGTCTACCTGTACCATGCGTTGAGCAAACGATCAAGCCAACGTGCAAGTCAACGCCCTAGACGGAGACGAGTATGACGCCGTCGGTGAGTATGATTTCCAATCATAGCTTACTGTTCGACAACATTTCAAGCCGTTTCTTGTAAGTCTCTTCCCACTTCTTCGGTATGGCCTTCTGGTGGTTCATTGACTGGGCTACAGTTGCGTTCGACTCTATCAAAGCCATCTTTTTTCTGCATCAGAACTCTCCTTGCTGACCTTGCTAGTGTTAAGTTCCTGCTGAAGAGTTGGGTTGCCGAAAATGTGCGGAACAGGTATGGTGGTGCGCACAACGACACACTTTACGACGGTTCCTGTTGCTCGGTTTTAGGGGAAGCTTCAGTTGAAAAAAAAGTGCTAGCTACTTTGTTCCTGATGCTGGTGCCTCCGGTTTTCAAGACGATTCTACCTGTGGTTTGAATGCGAAACCGTTAAGTTGAGCTGCACAGACTCGGTTTTCAAGAGTTGTTCTTGACAAAGAAAGGATTCGAGAATTTCGCCGTTTACATGTTCTCGATGGATTACCCAGAGGTCTGCAGAATCGAATTTCACCCAAAGAGCATGAAACAGAAGGGCGATGTGGTCTTCCACTTTCCGGATCGTGAAAAGATGTTTGTGTCGTGGGGCAAGCTTGACATTGCACAGAAGAAGTTTGCAACGGTTGAAGAGCAGGCCGAGAACAGTCTAAAAGCCATAAGCAAAGGTGCCCAAACGAAAACTATGGAACGGGTCAAGCAAGACTCGATGAAGATAAACTCGCATAAGGCGGTCTACAACCACGTTAGGATGGAAGAGAGGCCTAGGGGATTCTTTCCAAGTAAGCAGAAGATGTTGCGCGATGTTCTGTCGATACATCTTCATTGCGAACCTACGTCCAGATACTTCGTTATTTACGCGAACCCCACTCGAAATGCGCCTGAAGATTTCGAAGACCTCTTCCTTGACATGGCTCACACCTTCGAGTGTCACCAGTACATGTAGATTGGCGTAGGACGATCAGACGAGATTCTGGATAGCGCAAGAAGTAGCCGACACAAAATTCACAGCCGACCTAAACCCACTATTTCAGCTTGGCAAGCAAGTCGCTGAAAAAAGTCCTAAGACCCTGATAACTGACGGTGCCCCAAATTTCCATGAAGCATACCTGAAAGAATTGGCGTATCTGTTTTCTCTAGTGTTCGCATTACACGCTCTCGGTCACGTATTTCCCCGTTCATCCGTTCCATCTTGTTGCTGTGGGTATGGTGGTGCGCACACACACACTTTTCTAACGACGAACGACGGCGGTTCAAATTCACTTGCCCGCACCACTGGACCCACACACACACACCACACTTTTTCAAACGACGAACGATGAATCACGACGGTCCGAATTACGCCGGCCGCACTATCTAGACCACACACACAGAAAATGCAAGCAAATCAAATCCGAAAACGAATTGATTCCAGTCGATCAACTTCCAACTCCGCTTCCGATAGACGCCCCTCAATCCAATTGTTGCAGTGGAAGTCGTGGTTCCTCTCGTTCTTTTTGGACTGGCCCTTCTTTCTCATAATATCATTCTTTGTTTCTTTTCTGGGCCTTTGACAACGGGATACTCGAGCCTTGTTTCATCATACAATAGCAACTTCGAACAGTGATTTAGAGTGTGGTTATCCATTCGTGCGGTTCTTAAGCCGGCAAACACTTGAACTAGAAGGAACGGTTACTCGCGCGTCTAGCAAATCTGTGGAGGAATATTATGTGAAGATTGTCGACATGAAAGCAACTCCTATCTTGTTGAAAGCAGAGACCGTCAAGCTACCCACAGGTCAATTATACCCTGCGGGGGGAACGTGTTTGGTTGAGATCAAAACTGATGCTGGGCTTACTGGCATAGGCGAGTCAGATGCAGGAGGACCGTGGGGAGAGGCTTTCATTGCCGTCAAGGCCTTTATTGAAAAAGCTTTCAAGCCCCTTATCCTAGGCGAGGACCCGACAAACTACCGTAGCCTCTGGGATAAGATCCACGACTATAGCTGGTATGTCGATACAGGAATTGGGATGAGCGCACTGAGCGGCGTGGACATGGCTCTCTTGGACCTAGCAGGCAAATCAGAAGGGGTGCCTGCATGCAAGGTTCTGGGGGGGTGTTATCGAAACAGAGTCAGACCATATGCCAGCCACCCATTCATCACTCCGGCGAGTTACGAAGAAGGAATCAAAGATGCCGTCACACAAATAGAAAAGGGATTCACGGCAGTAAAGATGTCGTTTACCAAGTTTCCAAACTTTGGCGAAAACCTGAATGAAGACATCAAGTATGTCAAGAAGGTTAGGGATGCGATCGGATACGACATAGACCTGATGATCAGCGACTTCGCTCCGCCGCGGCCTGTCTCCAAGGCGATTAGTATGGCCAGAAGACTTGAGGAATTCGACTTGATTTTCTGGGAAGAATGCCTCCCGCGAGGCGATGTTGAAGCATACTGCCAACTGTCAGCTGCAGTAGACCTTCCCATAGAGGCAGGAGAGGAGATGACCAACCAAATGCTTAGGTATTTTATTTTTAGGCGAGCGGTGGACGTCATCAACCCAGATGTAACACACATAGGCGGACTTTCGGAAGCGAAAAAGCTAGCTGATTTGGCAACTGCTATGGGGATTAAGACTTATCCACATCAATTCTCATCAGCAGTAAGTATGGCGGCCAACGTTCATCTAGTTGCTTCAATGCCAGACGGGGACCTGTGCGAATACAGAACATCCTACCCAGACGCATCAATGGATGAGCTCCTCCTAAAGCCACTCAAATTCGACAAGGGCTATATTGAAGTCCCAAATGCACCAGGGCTCGGCATAGAATTGAACAAGGAAGTCGTAGAAAAGATCATGTGGAAATGCTAGGGATGCCAACGCTTCATGAAACTGGAAAGATAGCTTCAGAGTAAACCTATGTTTTACTGATTGAAACAGATCAGATCTGCGAGGGCTGCTCAGCAACTTGCTATCCAACTGAGAAGGTCTAGGTGGCAGCAAAAATTGAACTACCAAAGAAAAAGAGGTAGCTGAAACTATTCACAGTTTTCCTGAGGTCTCAGCCTGGGATAACTTTCCACTTTTGCCCTTAACTCTTTGCAAGGTTCACAGCAACAACCGTGAACCTAATTGAACTGCCCAAAATGTGATGTGGAACTGCTCGGCCAAGATGGCTACCCATTGAAGCGATGTAACCGTTGCGCCTTGTGGTTTGAGCTTAGAGAAGACGGGACGCTGCATCCCTTACTTGTAGAGAATTTGTCCCAATTCCTTTGAGGCATTCGCTTGAACGAACCAGAGCAAACCTGTCCCTGGTGCAATGGCAATGGCGGTCGATGGGAATTTCATGTTACCAAGAACAGTGAGATTGGAACTTTCGAGAATTGTCGTGCATGTTATGGGCTAGGCAAGATTCTGCGTCAACCCTAGAGTATCTTGATGCGGCAAGCTAGACAGATTCAGTCAGCGGCAATCCGCATCGATTGACTCAGCCGTAGCGTACATGTTAACACGGGACGCGGCTAATTTAGACAGTCTATAACAGCCATCTAATTCAAATGGACAACATGAACTATACTACCGTACAGGGTTAATGAGAATATGGCTAAGCCCGATAACTTGGCGCGGGCGATAGCGGTGGTAGCGATCATCGCCACCGTGGCGTCCAACCTGTTCATGTGGTATGGGTACTATGAACCGGCGATCCGCATACTACAGGAACAGACCGCCAAGAAACCTATCCTAGTCTTGAGCGTCTACCCTTCCTCGGGGTTCAACATGTCGGAAGGCTTCTCAGAGAATTTCACCATTAACAATACCACACTTGAATTCCGTCCGGATGAGCGTGTAACCTTTCATATCTTCCTCTCAAATGTTGGTAGCTCCCCTACTGTTGCAGAGTATCTTCTCTTTCAATACTATTTTGTCAACACGGCGGGAGGAGGACGCGCAGACACTCTAAACGCTATCATCATTAAACCTGGAGATTCGCGTGAATGGACATTGGCCTTTGTGGTTCCCAACGCTAGTAAGCGAACTAACCTAATTGTCCAATTTGCGGTTGTGACGACAGATGCTATAGTGCAGAAGATGATCTGGTATGATGTCGTTCCATGTTGCTAGGTCTTGAATGATAACAGGAACGGATTGTTACGATATGTGTCGTAGCTTCCTGTAGATTGGTGACCGCAGGCACCATGTTCGCTTCCAGTGACACCCACAGAGACAGAAGGATTGCTCTGCCGCCATCTCAGCGGCACAATCGTTATGTCGTCCCTCATGGCAAGCGAACGAGAGCGATTTACCCATTATTCTTTTCACCTCCATAGCAGCCTCCTCCGACGCGTGACGCTAGTCCTGCCCCTCCTCCGTGAGAGAGTATAGTTCCTGAATTCGCGCCCAGTTACGGTTCAAGTCGCTGAGAATGGAGGCGATACGGCTCAACTGCTCTACGAGCTTCGCGGCTAAGTCATCGTTCATGACGAGGCCTCCCTGTTGTCAGGATGAGGTTAACGCCCGTATGGACCATCAGCAAATCCGTTGAGGTCAACGGTGAACCGTCAGCGTAGCGGAGGTGGTTGCTGCGAATGAAATACTCCACCTGCGCCTTGCTTGCATGGTTCCCTAAGCCCCTGTGCCTATGCCATGCTAGATACCTGCGCGCAATTTTGCTAACAAGCTCCATGACCTGTTCGGGATCTCTGGTCGTTTGAGGCTCATAATAATGGAAGAGCATAAGCCCCTCCGCTTCCATGAAGCGGTCGCGCGAGTAGCCTGTAGCCTCAAGCGAATTCATTTTCCGTTCTAATTGCTCCGCGCTTAGACCCTTCACGTCTATGACGACGTTCCGTTTCGGTTGCGGCTTCATGGTTTCCCTCTCTTCGGGTGAAAGATGGTGCGGTGAAGTTTTCGCGTTAGTCTGCGGTCAAGTGTTTCTTGGGATTGGATTTCGTAACCGTCACGGCGAGCTGCCCATTTCTCGCGGTAGAGAAGGTTCGAATCGTTCTTCGTGTTCTCCATGATTCGGCCGAAGTTCAAAGCTTCCCTACGGAAATCTGAGCCGAGAGCGTATTGAACTAGGATGAGCAGCAAATCTGGCAGCCGCATTTTCAGGTCGACATAGATGTGCAAGCCATGATATGTGCGGCGAGCCTCCACCCAATTCACCTTGCCCTTCAACTGGTCGACTACTGGCCAGCGGAATTTGGAAACGAACGGCCACCGCTTCGAGAATACTTCCACCGCCTTGTCGGCGTCGTAATCATAGTCTAATAGGATCACGTTGGAGGTTGATTTCCCCAAGTTCGGTTTAGAACGGAGAAAATGCGGGAGGGTCAAAAGTCCATCCATCCTCCCCGATGCTTGTAATGGAACTGGTTCCGTGTTAGAGGTGTAGGCTGGTAGAATCCGAAGCTGAGCATGGCTGCGATTTTCTTGCCGCTCTTGCCGAAGTTGCCCGCGACATAGTTCCTGATACCGTGAACGGTCTCGATAACCCTAGGGTCTTGAAGCAGTGGGAGCCGAGGGTCGCGCGGTGTGACCACGATGCATTCGATATGAATCTCCTTAGCCTCACTTACTCCATAATCCAAGTAGGCTCGAACGACAACGTCGCCCCGTTGAGGCGTGAGCTCTATCGGCCTTTCAGGCGGCGGAGTTTCCACGTAAACATATCTGAACCTCTTACGCATACCCACCCTCTGGATAGATACGAGGCCCTTGGTTCGTTTCTGCAACCGTTCATTGATTAGGCGAATGTAATTCCGAACGCGGTCCACCGACAAATGTTCACGACTGCTAAGTTGTTTAATGGTTAGCGGCTTGTTTGCCTGAGTTGTCTTGCGGATGCGTCGGTAGATTCTATCCATTCTTTGCTGCTTCGTGAAGCGTCTGTTATGACGGCGAGGCCTAATCCTTTCGCCGTGAGGCCCAACCCGTGGCCGAGGGTGAAGATAGAAGTGGTAAGGTGGCATTCTTAGTTCCGCTCCTGATCTTGCGTTAGCGATTGGGCATAAGGTGACATGATGCCCCTTTGCCTGTAGTCAGCTATCACTCTGGAGATGAAGGGCCGGTAACTGTCATAGTCTTGGTTCAGGATGTTGCAAATGTCGCGTGTGGAACGACCTTGATGAGCAAGCTCCAAGATTGTGAGTTTGACGGTTTCGTTTGGGTTACGGAGACGAGGCTCCACCATGTCGAGGATTCTATATTCTGCGCTAGTAATCCTCCGATGCGCACTGAGGATTGCGTAGGCCACGGCGATTGAGTTTATCATGTCGAATAGGCTGCTTGAACTTGAGTAGGCGCCAAGGATCCGCCAACGGCGCGCGTATTCGTCGAATCGAACGCGATCGGCGTCGCTAATTGTGACTTCGGATTCGTGGAGTTTCTGTTTGAAGCGGTCAATCTTGTAGGTGATCCGTTGGGGGCGCGTAAGGTTGGCTTCACTCATCTCAACGTCGGTGAGCGCGTGGTACACGACAAGGCAGCGTTCAATGAATGTATTGCCAAGTAGATTCTTACGGTTCACTAAGAAGGAGTGCGGAGTAATGTTTGCGATAAGGCTGAAACGCGCCTTAACCTCATAGGTCTGCTGGAAATCACGGTAAATGTATCTGCCTTCGCTGGCCAATTCAGATAAGGCATCAACCAGTCGCGACTTCGTTTGCTTGGCCTTGCTAGCAAGTAATAGCGTCATATCGTTTACGAGTAAGCACTTTCCGTCAATCTTGCGCCCTGACTCGTAGTCGCGGATTATGCCGTGGATTGTGAAGTCTGAGCCGACGTACACGAGTTTTTTCATCGGAAAAATCGACGCCTGTTCCTGGGTTGTTTGCGTCTTCAAATGACGCGAGGGTGCAACGTTAAGAACCCAAAGCCTTGTGTTCTTCTCGAAGGTGGAACTGACAACTGCTAGGCTTTTCACAATGGCAGCTGGCGTTACAACCTGACCGAATTTCCGATTGTAGTGATCCTCAAGCCTTATGGCGTAATTCATTCCACTTCGTAACTTACGTAACCTGAAATTCGAAGCCGACACGCCGGACTTATTTGGGTAGGTGTGGGGTTTGGACTTCAAGTTACGAAAGTTACCTCCTCCCCATGCGATTTCTGCGGGGTTGCTTCGACCAAAACGTCCAGCCTTTGGATGATTTTACGCCGCTAATCTTGTCGTCAAGAAGTAGTTCGAGGCAATGTTTCAGCGCAGTCTGCCAATTTGCGATTCCAGAAGCCTTTCGTAACTTCTCAACGTCAAGCGGCTCTTGTGCATAGGATAATGCTCGCAAGACGCTTGAACGATAAGCCACGTGTTTGCGTTTCAAGTCTAACCCACGCACAAATCTCTTAAAGAAGTTCATTATATTCTCATAACACCGAGAGTACAGTATTCTCGTGAGAATACTAAATGGATGAGAACATGACAGCTAGGGGGGTCAGATTGAGCGGAGAACAAGCAAGCGAATTGTCCTCAGTCTTTGGTGTAATCGAACCAAGAACACTGGTTCTTCTATTTCTCTTACGAACAACACGAAGCCAGTATGATCTTCTTCCTCTGGTGGATCCGGGTGGTGGCCGCTGGAAATTGAAGGATGATGTGGCCGCAGACGTTGTGCCAAGAGAGTATCGGATTCCAAGAGCCACCCTGTATCGCATCGTTCCAGAACTTGAAACCGCGGGCTTCATAGTCGTGGAGCGCTCTGAGAACCGTGTCACGGGAAAGCAAACGACCAGAGTGAACTACTACGGGTTAACCCTCAAAGGAAAGATAGCTGCCCTGCTCGGCGCCTACATAGCATGCTCGCAGCAAAGAAAACCCAATTCCAAGCTGGACCGAAGACAGTCTGCAGCTTGGAGCAATCTGAAAAGAAAGGCGCTTGAATGGATCAGAGAATACGAGAATGACGAATACTGGCCGATAGCTATTGATTTTCTTGAATGGCACAGAAGGACCAAAACCGATCTCAGTCAGGCGCAAGTCAGTCCGGAGTACGCTTTTCTGACCAGTGCCCTGCGAGCCATTGAGAGAGAAGACCAAGGTGAAACTATCGAGAGCGACGAGATCGAAGGCTTCTTGACAATTCTACGAGACTATCTACTTGACCTCACAGTAAAAGCGTTCGAGAAAAGAAATCCCGAGGCGATGAGTAATTGAATCCGCTTCATCTCTCAGGTTGGGGAGTCAAAGTCGCAGTTGAAGATATGAAGTCACGATCACACCTCAAGATAACGAATGGACGACTAGACGACAAGCAGTCAACGGTTGCGCGATATCCACCTAGGCGTTTCCCGTACTCCAGCATAATCGTTGACGGCTACTCCGGGTATTTCTCGTTGAGGGCCATTCATTGGCTTAGTCGAAACGGAACTTCGGTTTATGTTCTGGACGTGGATGGCAGTTTACTTTCTAGTATTCTTCCTGCGACGCCTCTGAAGGCAGACTTGCGAGTTAGCCAAATGGACGCGTCACGCGATCTCAAGAAGAAGTTCACCATCGCCCACGCCATAGTCAAAGCGAAGGTCGCTCGAAGCTTCCAAGTCCTCGAGTGGCTAGAGGAACGGTATGACTTGCAACGACAGATACGATTAGCAAAGAGTGAAGCGGTGAACCTACGCAGGGTTTCCACTGTTGGTCAACTGCGCACTGCTGAGGGCCGTGTTGCTTTGCGATACTGGGACGCCATTCGGAAGATTCTGCCTGAGCATCTTGAGTTTCGGGGTCGAATGACTTCAAGCCACAATAACAACGCGTCTGACCCGGTGAATTCAGCTTTGAATTATGGTTACGCGCTTCTCGAAGGCGAATGCAGACGAGCCATTAACGTCGTAGGTTTGGAATCCTCAATTGGTTTCTTGCATGACTTCAGTGATTACCAGACAAAGCAATCCCTCGTGTACGACGTGATGGAGCCCTACAGATGGCTAGTGGACATCACGGTGCTTCAGGCGTTTGAGTCACGGATGCTTGACTTGGATACCTTTCACTTCAAGTTTGACGATTACCGATTCCGATTTAATCCTGAAGCTAAAGAGCGATTTATCGAACTACTGAAAGAACGGTTCAATAGCGGAGTCAGATACAGAGGTCAACAAATGAAATGGGACACCGTTATAGAACAGAAAACCAATGAGTTAGGCCGATTCTTGGCTGGGAAACGATTCGCGCTTGACTTCATGGAGCCTTCCCCGACTTTGATGCGATTTGACAGTAGGGTGCTGCGTTCTCGTATTCTCTCCTTGAATGCGTCGGAAGCCAAACGAGTTGGGATTCCGAAGCAAAGCTTGCATGACTTGAGATTGAAAGCTAGAAGGCCACAACCATTCAAACTACATACCGAGACCATGCGAAAATTGCGAACCGTTCAATGAAACGAGGCAAACCAATGAGTCGCGAAAGACCATCTGCTTTTCAGGAATGGGCTTTAATGCAGCTAAAGAAACACCCATGCGCCGTTTTTCTTATCCTACTTTTGCCGCTGCTTTTCTCGCTACTGTTACCTTCAGGCTTAGATGTTCCCACTCAAGAAGACATGTTTAGAACGCTAGCGGAAGTTGGAGCAACTCTAACTGGCCTAGTAGGGGCAGTTGGAGTCGTGGGAGCACAGATGGTGCAGAAGGCAATAGAAAACGCATCTACAGACAAAAAAAACGCGGAATACCTCATAGAGAAACAAAAGTCAGAGATATGGACCCTGGAAGCTACAATTGCCTTTTTCATCCTAGAGATATTGCTTGCCATTATGGGCATTGGGCACTTCGTAGATTGGAGAGTCCCATTCTGGTTGACTCTCTCAGCGTTGATTCTTGGTGGATACGCCGTTACGCGCTTCATTCGAGCCACAATCACAACGGCCGCAACAGGGTGAGTAAACGTTCTTAGCATTTGTGTGGTGTGGTGTGCGCACCAACGATACCACACACACCTATGGTTCTTTCTCGATAACGGCACGTGGGAATACAGTTGTCCTGTTCTTAGCAATCCACATAATGACAGACTCCACACGTTCCGCAAGTACGTTTTTGTTCAAAACATCATCTAGAATGAATGTTGGAGTCATCATGGAATCGATCTTCTTCTTTGACGTAGAAACCAATACGTTGTGGTATCCTTCTCCAGGGCCAAAGTAGTGGGTTCCTGGCTTGATGTTCGGAAGAAATGAATAGTCCCCTCCCCAAGAGCGCATGAAGCTGCGGAAACTCCCCGAGTCTCTATGATAGGTTAGAAACACTATCACAGACCAACCTGCCTCAGCAAGCTTATACTGACAAACGTAATTTCGCCACCACGCTAAAGGATGGTATGGCTTCTGACCAAACACCAAGAAATCGAACCGGCAGGCCCATCTCCCACGACGAACCGATGAGCTACGATAGACGATGCCCCCCGATATTTCTGAGGGAACTTCTTCAAAACAACCTAGGCCGAGTCTTTTCCAGCAATCAAAAAGGTCGGTCACCATTAGCCGCCGTCTTGCATATTGTCCATATTTGCCATACTCATCCGAGACTTTTTCCCTATTCACAAACTGTGAAACCAGTTCAGGCGTTTTTCTAACAAATTCAGCCACCTCAGCTACCGAAGGCTCTCTTCGTAGCTTGGAAAAAAGTGTCCGTCTTGCCGTCTCAAGATCGTTATTGAGTTGGGAGTTCTGTCTTACAATTAGCCGAGCGATTGTTCGAATAGCGCTTTCGAATCTAGTTGTGTTTTTGAAATCAAGTCGATTGCCGTACGACAGAACAAGACTAGCAATCCCCAAATCATAATTCGCTTGGCGATCAACTAGCGCAAAGCACGGAATTCGACATCCCCATGCCATTCCCAATTCGTTATGAACTTTTCGACTTTCTTGCAAACCGAATATCGCTATCAGAGAGGCTGAGGACCTGATTTTCCCTAGAATCATATCCCATGGAGGGTTTGCATCCGGCCCGCCCATGATAATGCCATGCAGGTCAAACTCCTTTAGGATTCTCTTGACTCTTTGTGCTTCTTTTGTATTCGTCCCGAACTTGTGGGAAATGAAAACGTTGAGCATTGTCTAGACAGCACCATAATGTCTCATTGCTAGGATTAAGATACTCTGCTATGAGTGCTCCCGAAGAACATTGACACACGTGTCGTTCGTTGTGTGTGTGGTTCTAGCGGTGCGGGCAACTGAATTTGAACTCATTTTCTGGACTACCATTAAACGCTAGCTAGACCAGGCTAGAATAATCGTGCACTAGGTCAAGATTTGTCGGTGAGGCTTCAATGTGAGTTGCCAAGCGTGATAGTTCTGACTAAATTAGCGCAGATTCCAAGCGAAAGAGCAGGGTAAACCAGTAAACCCGTATTGCGCTCCTCGTAGGATTATTGTACTGGGCTTAGCAGATTGTGGTTGATCATTAAGTATTTTCAGACCGAAAGTCTGAAAGGCCTTTGACCGAGTTATTATGTTTAGGCTTATGACCTCAATCGCGCTTGATGCACTGACACAATTAGTCATAACCTCCTTGATCTCAGTTGCGAGCATCATTACTGCAATAGCCATATACTTGAGGCAGCGCAAACGCAAACGCATAACCTATCATATAGTCTCGATACCACTCATACAAACTGATTCTCTGTTTGATGATGATCCGGAATTAAAACCAAGGCTGAAGATTCTATTTGATGGGAAGCCCGTGCCCAATCTCACACTAGTTGGAGTGACAATACTGAATGCCGGTAACACTGAAATCGTCCCTGAAGACTATGAGCAGCCTCTAACCATCGCATTCAATGATGGAGCCGATATCTTTACCGCGAACCGCTTGTCCAGAACCACTGAGAGTGTTCACGTGTCAGCCAGCATAGAGAATTCGCAGGTTATCTTGAAGCCTATCCTCTTGAACGCAGGAGAGAGAATTGGCGTCGGCATGATCGTCGGACGATTTAGTGGTGCTGGGATCAAAGGACACATCAAGGGAGTTAAGCGAATAGACCCGGTCGAATCCACTATCAGAACGCGTTTTCTGGACATTATAACAAAAGTAGGTGCGTTCGCCATAGGAGGTCTCGGCATTGTCACATTTTACTGGATCTTGGGATATACGCTTGTTAATTTTGTCCCTCGCCCCACGTTGTCTGAGATTCCTAGTCAAGTTATTGGAGCATTGTTCATTTACCCTCTGTGGCTCCTTTTCTTCCTAGGCGACTTATGTAGATATTTCAAAGTGAAATGGCGTAGCAAACGTGGTGCTGGGATAATGATACTGATCTTTGCACTTGCCATTGCAGCAGCGTATGTATTCGACTTTGTTCAGTCTATCCTTCCAGGTGTATAGTCACAAGAATTCAGCTTTGCGTTCCAGCCTACTTCTTGTTCCTGACTACCGCGCCCCGAGTAGTTTATTGAGTTAACCCGCTTTTTTTGACGTGGATTTGAACCTGTATAGATGTCAGTCCGGCCCCGTTTCTAGTGTGTATCTCTTTTGGCGGCCGTCGTAATCAGGACCGTCGTCCTTCGTCGTTCGTAAAAGTGTGTGTGTGTGCGCACCACTGGACCCACACAACACACGGACGCTGGGGGAAGAATCATCCGGGGCCCACTATCCACGCAGATGTGTGGTGCTTGCCACAAACAGTTATTACCTGACAATTATCAGCATAATCGTACTAATGGGCGCGATTAGTGGTATATTCCACCTTTGAGAGGTGTAGCGAGACTATATGGTTAGGGTTATGCGTGGAAATATTGGTTGACTACTAATGACCGTTGAGGATGAAGTGAGACGTGTCTTTGATTCTGGTTTGAACTGTGCGGAATCTCTGCTTCTCGTCGTAAGCAAGCATTCAGGATTGGAGAAAGACAGCGCTCGATTTATTCCAAGGATCGCTACGGGTTTTGGTGGAGGAATCGCCAGAAACGGTGACATGTGTGGAGCTCTTTCTGGTGCGGTGATGGCGATCAGTCTGGCGCTTGGTCGAAACGGCCCAGATCAAAACCGTGATCAATGCTATACAGCGGTCGATCAATTCTACAATGATTTCGTGAAGACCTTTGGGTCATGTAAATGCCGTGAGCTTACTCGTGTCGATTTCAAGACGCCTGAGGGAAATGCGATTTACCGTGAAAGGGTTCATCGTGAGCGTTGTACGCCTATCGTGGAATGGGCAGCCAAGACGGCACGTAGAATTATTAAGGAAAACCAAACGACAAACTAGACCTGTTCATTGCATCAAGATTACTATGCAAGAACTTTGACGAAGAGGTTGAGACGTTTTGAACGAACGGAAACGTCATCAATGATCGTTTGTTTGATTTTGTGTGTGTGCGCACCACTAGACCCACACACACCACAAAATCACTAACCTAGGCGGTTCAACTTGGTTGCCCGCACCGTTAGACCCACCACCAAGGGAGATTCGGTTTGCCGTAGGCTCACTTAATCAAGGTGCGTCATGTTCACAAATCTCTGCTGCAAGCTTCCAACCCTGAATCATGAATTCCTTTAGCGCAGACACACGGCTGGTACCGGAAGGGTCTCGCGGTGTCGATGTACTATGTATCAAGAGTCTCGTTCCGCTTATGTGAAGGAATGGACAATTGCTTGATGTGGCGTTGCCAGCGCCTCTTAGACCAGTGATAACAAAAGCAATTTGGAAGTGGAAACCAACACTAGTAAAACAGCCACATGGCCTACTGAGAGTGAATAGCGTTAGCCTTCCATATGAGTGATGTTTGCTATACGAAAAGGTGGTGCTGTGGATGCGTTTCGATGGAAAAACCGCCGTAGTCACAGGGGCTTCCCGAGGAATAGGCCGGGCAACGGCCCTAGCCTTGGCGAGGGAAGGCTGCAACGTAGCCGTCAACTATGAGAAAAACAGTCAGAAAGCAGACGACGTCGTTAATGCGATCAAGAGTTTGAAAGCACAGGCCATCGCAGTCAGATGCGACGTTTCAAAAAGGAGTGACGTTGAGGGCATGTTCAAGGCCGCCGCAGGCGAGTTTGGGAAAGTGGACATACTAGTGAACAACGCGGCCATCGATTTCGGAACATCATTGTTAGAAACGACTGACGAAATCTGGGACAGAACTTTAGACGTGAACCTGAAAGGTGTATTTCTTTGCACGCAAATTGCTGCAAGGTACATGGTGCAGAGAAAGTATGGGAAGATTGTGAACATCTCGTCGAACTCAGGATTCGGGATCGCTGTTTGGGGTGAAACCGCCTACGCTGCGTCGAAAGCCGGCGTTATCCAGTTAACAAGAACCGCAGCTTTCGAGCTCGGGCAATATGGGATTAATGTAAATTGCATAGCGCCCGGAACAGTTCATACTGATATGCTCAAGGGGAAAATGACCGATCAGGAGTACGCCAAGTTTCTAGAGGCCCGGAAGAAGATAACCTCGCTAGGCATAATCGGCGAGCCCGAAGACATTGCTGCAGCGGTCCTATTCTTGGCCAGCGACGATTCACGATTCATCACCGGCAAGACCCTCCTAGTGGATGGCGGCAGAACAGACTTCCTATGAAAGAAAATCCACCCGTTCTCGCATCACTGAATTACCGCAACTACAAGTACAGAGCCTGAACCAGCAAATCTCACGCACAACGGAGTATCATCACGCACCGAAAGGGCGGTGGTGGTAAAGTGTGTGTGCGCACCATTAGACCCACACACACAACCCGTGAGAGAGAAAAAAAACTGGAAATTTGAGAGCAATCAAAACGAAGGCTTGTGTGAACCAGATTTTTAAATTATAAGTTTTAAATGTGTGAAGGGGGAGTGATGCTTGGTTATGTATTTGGTTAGAGACAGGGTCTTACTGTTTTCTGTTGGCTTGATCTTACTGTTCGTGGTTGGCCTAGTCAAACCCGTGAGCGCTTTCCCGGCCCCCCTAACAGCCATCCCCCTACCAGTCAGCCTTTCTGCAAATCCGAGCAGCATAACGGTTACCGCGGGTTCATCTGCTTCTACGACGATAACAGTCACCTTTTCTACAATTACTCCTGCAATTCCTGACGGCATTGGCTCTATACAACTAATGAATCCTGTGATTAGTTGTAGTGGTCTTCCTGCTGGTGCAACTTGCTCCACTATTCCAAACCCTCTCCCCAGCCCTATGAGTAGCGGTGAGCAATTCACGTTAACCGTCAGTGCATCATCGTCAACCGCTCCGGGAACATACCAGGTGACCGTTCAGATCTCATACCAGCCCCCCACAGTAACTATGATCCAGCCTAGTTTCCTCGCAATTTCGCCAATCCAGTTTGGTTCGTCTGGGGGAATTGGTCCCAGCGCAATATCAATCTCTCAGACTATCATTAGCTCCATAACGATCACTGTGGTTGTTAAAGCTCCAACATTCCCGGCTGTGCATCCGACTCCGGTTGGTGGAGTAATGCTTCCAAGCGTCGGGTTCACCGCCCTCCTACCATGGGCCGTATTGTTGTCTTTGCTAGGAGTTCTCTCGGTGGAAGCGTTCACCATCAAACGCCGCGCAAAGCGACGTTAGTCAGCCTATAACCACACGACACCTTCCGTGAAGCCTCCGGCCATATTTCCATTTGTGATGGGTGGTGTTGTTAGAAACCGAAATGTTCGTCTGGAATGAACCTTGCATCCCAGTCAATGCATTTGTTAATCAGGTCCATCGGAAGGAAGCAATTTTCTTCCTCGACGAACTCAGCTCCGAACTCTCTACGAAACCGGTCGGAGGGGATCCTTCTCCGCATTTCCTCAACAAATTCAGTTGTGGTCAGGCCCTCCTTGATCACATCGTCAATTGTGATCCTATGGACTTTGAAGGCTGGGTCTTGGGTGAACTTGTAGAAGACCGAGTTCTTAGTCCAAGGTGTGGATGAGGCGATTAGTGTGCCCTGCGTGGTTTGCAGCATGGGAAACAGCACGCTGTAGAACATTGTCTCGTCATCACGAAAGAAGGCACTCTCGTCGCATATGCATTGATTCGCGCTGTAACCCCTCAGTAGATTCGTGGAACAGGGTAGAGCAATGATTTGTGAGCCATTCTTGAACCAGATGACGGTTCGCTGCATCTTCCCAACATGTTCTCTCCGAAGCACTTTGGGCATACCCATCAGGAAGGAGTGGACGCGGTCCATCATAATCATGCTTTGTCGAAGCCCAGGAGCGACGATAAGCGTCACGGTCTTGGGGTTCTTGCATGCAAACCAGATGGCCCTGGCCGCGATGGTCGTGGATTTTCCGGATTGCCGTGGGTAGATGACAACGATTCGCTTCGAGGTCTCTCGGAGAAGCTTCATTTGATAATCCGTCGGCTTGAAATTCAAAGCCTTCTGAACGAAACGAACAGGGTCTTCAAAGTCCTGTTCCGAAAGCTCCAAGGGTTGTGATGAGGTTTCCTCAGAGCTCTTCTCTGCTATAATCGCCTCGAAGGCTTTTCTACGCCTTTCCTGTAGACGCTTTTGCTTGTTCTTCGAACTGTCTGGTAGCTTCCTCAAATAACCTCTGCTCCTCACGAAGCTTGGTGACCTCCGCTAGAATTTCCTCTTCAGCGGCCCCGCGTAGAATCTTCTCGTTTGTTGCAGCCATATGCGTTAAGAGCCCATACATGACGGCGCGCATCTGGTTTTGTCCGGCAACCTGCTCGGATTGTGAAAGTTTGTAAATCTGGTCGAAGGCGGTATCCATCTTCTGGGATAATTTGTTCCTGCGTTCCTGTCGTGTTTGGGTCTCATGAATGTTCACCGCATCTTTCTGTTCTTTGAGGGGGATTTTGTAGGCTTCAGCGAGGGCTTCGTGGATGAGGCTGTTCGCGTAGCGGAGGCGTTCAACCATATTCGAGTTGATTGTTAGTTTTGACAAGTGTGCCCAAAGAGCCTCCTCAACGATGCGGCTTCGGGTCATGTGTTTGTAGTCCGCGGCCTTTTGGAGGGCTAGGTATTGGGATGCGGAGAGGTGGAGTTGCATTCGGAACCTGCGGGGGAAGCCTGTGATTCGTTTGCGATGTACCCGCCCCTTGTGGGTTGAAAGGTAGCCTATTGGCGGGTGAGATGATGCCGTTTCGGCTTGCATAATGGCTCCGTTCCGCTCCTGGCTGGGTCAATTGGATACTCACTGGCGTGCTGGTGGAAAGTGTAAATAGGTTTACTGGTGTACCTATGTACCCATCACGGACGGAAGGTACACTTGGACAGCAGGCAGAAGGTTAGGGCGGGTGGCTCCGACCGACGTTTCGTAATCTTATACGCGATTCAAGGAGGAGCTAAGAGATTTAACGAAATCTGGTTCGACGGCGAAGTCAGGGACATGGTCCATAGCAGGGTCACTCTGTCGCGCTACTTGAAAGCGTTGGAGAAGGAGGGCGTCATCAAGCGCAACCGTGTAAGCCACAAACATGTGGAATACGAGATTGCCGCCGGCGAGCAGAGCAGTTGGATACTCGCCGCACACGAGTTAGATTACCACCCATTCGACATTGACCTGTTTCAGCTGATCCTCAGCAAGATACGGGACAAGGCGAGCGGTTTGGACATAGCGTTGAACTACGCTTTCAGCCGATTCTTTGAAGAAGAAATCAACGACGCCACCGCCAAAATCATGGGCGGCATGCCCCAATACCGAACAGCCCTAACCGAGACCATGGAACTCAAACATGTCACACGCGAGAAAATGAACGAGGATTGGAGCGATGACATGATAATGTGGAGGTCGAGACGATACTACATGTTCCTGAAGAACTTACGGAGCATACTGCTAAAACAACCTGAACATGTGAAAACATACCTCAAAGAAAGACCATGGTTACGCCGGCCCAAAGAAAAAAACAATAGCAACCTCGCACTTATCGAAAAAGTCCTAGCGGAGAAATACCCTCACACGCCGGGTGGACTCGAACTCAAGCATGCCCTGACCCAGAAAGAGAAATCGTAGCGCCCAACTTGTACGACTATTTCACTGATGATTACTGCTACCCACACACACGAAGAAATTGCAGGGTCAACTCAAGTGAGTAGCATTCTTAGAATCCCTAAAGCCGTTCCTCCGTACACTTCCCGTCCTTGAAATTCCAGGTGCACCATCGGATGAAAAGCCGGATCAACTTCCACGTGCGGAATCGAGAATAACTCACCATTGTCGTCTCTACGAATATCAACGTGTATCCGACACACCCAACGACGAAACTTCTTCAGCTCTGGGAAGTCTGATTCTTTCGGCAAGCTAAGGGGAAACCCAATTACACATGCTGCGCTTGGCCCCGAATGTGTGAACGGATTCTGCAAGATCAAATCAGTATCAAAGCCACTGTCTCTGTAAAGGTCTAGTAGATCGTCGTCCGACATACCGGGGTGAGTGAGAACGTCGTCCTCTGTCCAGCTCTCGGGTGGTGGAGCCTGATAGGTCAATCCGTAGGACACCTGCGTATGAGTTTTCTGTCGAACAGCAACGATACTAGCCGTAGGTATGTACGTCCAGTCAATTTCTTGCCATTCGAGACGATCTGCGTTCGTCGATGAAGCCAATTCTAATTTAACCATCTCCTCACTGAATGAGAAGTAGCAGATGACCTTTTCGTGTGTGTGGGTCTGCTGGTGCGCACACACACGACGGCTCAAATTACGACGGCCGCATCAACGAATAATAAATCGGTCAACCACCGTTGGATGACATCGTTATGGTGTGTGTGAGCGGAATGGTGCGGGCGCTCAAATTTGAACCGGCGTCGTCGCTCGTCGTAGGTAAGTTATGTGTGTGGTATTGATGGTGCGCACACACACTCTACGTGCCGATGTGTTCTTCGAACCGAAGCCCACTGTTGTCAATGATGAACTGGTACCATTTAGCGCTGTGCGATGTATCTCGGCTGCTGAAGACTCGAAAGAGTCGCTTGGGCTCATCTTCGCTTTCCTGGAGCTTCATCTCAAGAACAACATCAGAAAGAACTTGCAGGCTTCGCGTGATCTGGGGGGAGTGGATTCCAAGGTCGTAGACCATTAAAGCCAAGACGTTCGACCTGTGTTTCGTGAAGCGTGCTCTTTGGTCAAGCACCCACGGCGGAAGAACTTCAGGGTTAAACAACATGCCAAGCGTTGAGAGTGAGTCAAAAGCCAATCGAACTTGCTGGCCGTTATATCTCGAAATAGCTTGGTGAACTGAGATTGAGATATCGTTGATTAAGCGTGGTTTTTCTAAGAACAAATTCACTAGTTCCAATTTTGCGTTCACCGCTGGAGTCGATTCAACTTTCCTCTTTAGCGACTCGCCAGATGTGTCCGTCACAACGTATATTCCATTTTGGCCTCGTTGGAGGCCCTCCAGGAGGAATTGCTCAGCGAAAACGGATTTCCCCGCACCCGGCCTGCCGGTTAGCAGAACAGTGGTCCCCGGCGGAAAGACGTGAGCGTCCATGCTTGGGACGTTGAGTTTGAAACCGGACCGGGCCTCTTGCAAGCTACTCTATCTCGTTTACAGTCCATGCCTTCTTCAGCATGACCATGGCAGCAAAAATGAAGAGTGCAGACGCGGCGATTATGCCGTCATCGATGTCTTCGAGGTATCCAAAAGATACGTTCATAACATCTTTCAGGGCGATGAGTACGATGCCAAGAAACAGCAGGACAACGCCACCCTCGAGTACGACCCATGGTTTTTCGAGTCGAGGTATGTGCGCGAACGTGTTCTTGACCTTAAGAACGTACCAGATGACTAGCACAAACAGTACGACTGCAGCTAGAATTATGAGGCCGTGACCGTGAAAGGGGCTCGTCGTTAGAACAGAAAAAGCGTCCAACGCTAGTCTGTCGCTAGGTTCCATCAGTTGAGTTAAATCCTTATCTAATCTGCCCTAACGCAGCCATGTTCGTCCTTTCCTTCAATGCGAGCTGGTCCGCACACACACGAAACTCCAAATCTCTCATATGCCTGACACATACGAGCGTGTGCTCTGGCATTGCCAAGGATTCCGCTCATTGACGATCTCACCGACAATCAAATCACACCTGGCTCCAATATTCTGGTTGAATTTGATCCTGCGTCGCAATGGTACAATGCGTCTCTGAGCATTGCGGCGGGTTGGCTCAGAACAGGAGGCAGAATGGGGTATTACGCAGTAGGTAAGCCGCCGGACAGTGTTCGTTCGCAACTTGCGAGGTTCGGGATTAATGTAGAAAAGCTCGAAGCTGAAGAAAGCCTAGCGATCTATGACCTGTATACATGCCAGCTGGGTCAGAAATCCAAGGAGAAGTATGCGCTTGAATCGTTGAAAGTCTCAGATCTGAGCATATGGTTGTCTGGGGCACTGAAACGTGCTTCTCCTGACCCCAACCTACTGTGGATAGTCGACAGTTTCTCACCAATAACCAGATTCAATCTCATCAGCATCACTGAAGGACCCTTAATGAACGATGATCAGAAGAAGCAGCAGGAGGAAGACTACCTCAAATGGTCACAGGAGCAGAAGCGGCAGCGCGAACAGAGGGAGCATGAAGCGTCCGTAGAAGATGGCATCTGGATGGGATGGCCGTAATCATGAAATTTCGCGGCCTCCAACGGACGATGGCTACTGTTCCGTATTCAGAGACTTGAGGTTTGACTTACTGTCCCGTAATCAGGGACCTAGGGATCGTCTCACAGTCCCGTGTTTAGCCGGCGAAACTACTGGAAGAGCCGAGCAGGAGGTGGGTTACGAATCATTAGCGAAAACAATAAACAGGCAGGTGACGGGCCGTATTTGGATTGAGGTCTGGTTTCAATCAATGAGCCACCATTGTAAGCTGTGCCAACCAACCAAGGCATTTCGATTAAACGACCAACTGCATGAACATCATTGGACCGCTCATCGAGAATCGTGCTGTGATGTTTGTCATCATTTGCGTCAATTTCACTCAGGATTTCATGGCTGTGCAGTCTGCGGTTGCCGATACACAAAGAAGCATCCGGAACTAAATTAGTGTGAGATCAACGACCTAATCACGCACAAGCCAGACGGCAGTTGGGTTAAACGATCGAAGTTCACGAAAGCCCACTGGCGAATACCCAAATCATGAAACAGTCCCGAACTCCATCAATATCAGAACTTCCTCGAAAACAACTTCATCGAAAACCCAAGACTAAGCAGAAGACTTCATGGAACCTTCCCCGACATTGAAGCGATTCGACAGTAGGCGGTTGCGTTCTAAGATTCTCTCATTGAATGCGTCGGAAGCTAAACGTGTTGGCATTCCGAAGCAAAGCCTTCATGATTTGAGAGTGAAAGCTAGAAGCCCACAACCATTCAAATTACACAATGAGACTATGCGGAAATTACACATTAAGCGTGGATTTCCCTGCAGTTGAAATTGAACAATCGCTGGTTTCTTAAGCCACTTTGACACTTGGTTCAAGTAGACGTGATATGTTTTGGCTAAACGTACTAGGCAGTCCAAAGATGAAATGACCGAATTGCTCAGAGACCTATTGATTGTGCAATTGGGACTGGCGAAAGTACCTCAAATGAAGATTCGAGAGATTGCAGGCTGTGACCTTAACAGGGTCAACCGTGTTGTAAGCCTACTTCGAACCAGAAAGCCAAAGTAGCAAGTTTTGGCTGTTGAGGAGGTGTAACAATGTCCGCGAAGGCCAAGAGAGGGGACGACACTTGGCAACTATCGAAGCGCCTTGATGCTATCATCAATATCCTTCTTGAGACAACCAGAGTCGACGGAAAGCCTCTTCCCATTGCTAGTCAAGGAAGCTGGGTTAGTAAGAAAAACAATACATCGCGGTCTGTCAACGACACGATAATCTTGTTCTCGCCACGGTCAGCGGTCTGTGTGGTGTGTTGTGTGTAGGTGTGGGAGAGAGAGTGTGTATATGAGAATAGAAGAATGGGAGTGATAGAATTGGGGGGTGTGGTCTAGATGGTGCGCGCACACACACAAAAAAAGAAGGAAAGTATATCGTTGGAGCGTTGCTTTCGTTACCTGTAAGATTCTGCGTCCACTTTCGCCATCGGATACACTCCGTCTACTGGAAGTCCAGGAACTTTAGCGAGAACTTTGCGTATTGATTCAGCGTCTTTTGCGTCCCACTCGCAAAGTATCTTGGTCGCCTTTCCTTGCTCGTTCAGTTGCATCGAAGCACCAATCCAATAGGCGTCCAAACTGACATTGGCTTTGGCCATCTTGGCGAACACTCCAGCTTCCGCAATGGTTGCAGGTGACGGCAGCGTATGAGCCACTAGGAACTTTCCCATCTAATTTCACCTCCTCTGTTTTCTTATGTCATGATCGATTAACTCAGCCAGCCGAGAAAGCGGCGAAGCAGTAATAGTTACTCTGCAAGTTAAAGGCTTGACATAACATACGGAATTCTAGACAGAACGCATGTCCCTTGCAACGACGAACAAACTTCGTGTGTGTGGGTCTAATGGTGCGCACACACACTGCCTCATCGTCGAGCTGAAGGAACCACGCCCCCGCCGTCCGTAACTAACTAATGACCCCTCTCTGAAAAAGGGCATGAAGAAGTACTAACTCTAACGTCGCCTCTAGTCTGCGTTTCCACGTATCGTGAATTTCTTCGAGTGAGTTTGTCAGTCTACGACCTGGACCGTAACACTTTTCGTTGATAATGATTTAGGAGCCTTCTGATTAGGGCCAAGTCTTGTTCAATTCTTGGTAGATTCTGTTTTAGAATTGGTTCCGTCATCGCCCTGGCCGGGGCTCGGGACTTGTTAGCAATTGGCACAGAGTCAGGTTCTTTCTCAAAAGTTTTCTGGCCTGAAGGTCACTTATTCAACCGTAGAGAGGCCTGGTAGGCGAGGCAGGCGCGTTGACCCTCGCCTGCGAGATATATTCTGTATATTGGCAACCATTAAACCGACTTGACGATTTGTACTCGGTTCTATGAGCCAGCATTGTAAATTGTGTCACCCACCTAGGATATTTCGATCAATCGACCGACTGCATGAACATCATTGGACGACTCATCGACGATGGTGCTGCAATGTTTGTCATCATTTGAGTCGACTTCACTCAGGATTTCATGGCTGTGCAGTCTGTGGTTGCAGATACTCGAAGAAACAGCAAGAGCGGCTTCGTGAGTAGAACTCTTTCAGGGCGTCGGAAGTTGCTTATTCGAGGTGAGTGCTATGTTGTATCTGAGAGGTGACTAATGTATGGCAAAGCAGAGTAGGGGAGCTAAGAAAGCGTGGACGGCTGCTAGAGATAAGAAGGTGGCGAAAGCACGCGAGAAGAAGAAGGAACGAAAAACCGCCCTTTCCACGTATCACTAGGAACGCTGTTCTGACGTAGCGGGACGCTTGTGAGGATCGAGAAGGTACTGAAGTCAGTTGCGTTCCATAGTCAAGCTGTTTCCTTGTATAATGTTACGACAAGGTCTAACGCTTTCTTGTAGTCTTCTAGGTCTAGGTCGGTTATTGTGCGTTTGTGGTTTATGATGTCCATTACATATTTCATTACCTCCGGGTTTAGTTTCTGGTTTTTGCGTATGGTTGTGAGGAGGATGGCGAATCGGGTGAGTATCATGAGGTTGAGGGTAATGGAGAAGTTTGCAATCTCACCTGTGCCACTCGGGATGGCCTCGATGTCGTGGGCTTGGCTGATTCGGATAATTCGTTCTACGTCGGGTAGTAGGCTTACGCTGTGGTGTCTCATTTCCTTGCTTGATATATCAAAGAAGCTGGTTGGCATAAAACCGCTTCTTATCTAATCCTAATCCACTCTATCACACTTTGCATTATGACATATGATATTGTGTGTGTGGTACCCTTGGTGCGCACACACACTAAAACCACGGTTCAAATTTGGGTGCTCGCACCATTAGTACTGCCCACGAAAGGTGTTCGAGCAAGGCAAGAAGCTCAACCAGATTGGAATCCATCCGCCCCGCATCAAAGACAGCTCATTGTGTGTCGGATGCGCACCATTAGTACCACACACACACTTTCTAACGACGATCGACGACGGTTCAAATTGCGACGCGCGCATCATCTACACCACCCTACCACCCTCCCAGAAAAAGAACGGGTCTATTTCGCTTCGACTTGTCTAAGTTTCGCTAAGCATGTCGCTACGACATTTCCCTGCGGAATGACAATGAAGAGCACAAACCCGATCATGGCGTAGAAAAGACCCACCACCAGCATCTTCTCAATGATTGCTGCTATCAGCCTTCGTAGCCTCGTTGATAGCATCAGTTGTTATTGCTTTGCTTTCGAATATGATGACTGGCTTTCCAACCCGTTTTGCATAGACGATTGCGTAGCCTGTGTGGTTACCAATTGCTTTTTCATCAATCACCACCACGCAGTCGGCCATATCTATTTTCTGAAGGTGAATACTCACAAGAGTTCCACGATACACCCCAATGTCAGGAACATCGGTTCTGAAAACATTGACCGACATTACGACGAAGCCTGCAAGACAAAGTTCTCGCTCGACTTGACGATACTTCTTTTGCCATTCCTTCTTTGTCGAACCAACCAACGTAACGACCTTATGTTTTCTTCTCGTTTGCTCCCAATTTTGTTCGCTCATTTCAATCCCTCATCATTCATGAACTTAATAGTCACCTAAAGGATTACCCGATTTTTCATTAAGTAACCATCCAGAAGGCGCGCCGCTATTGTGTGTGTGGGTATGGTGGTGCGGGCGTCGTAATTTGAACCGTCGTCATTCGTCGTTTTAGTGTGTGTTGTGTGTCTCTCTCACTGGGTCTCAGTGTCACTGTTGGTCTCTGGGTCTGGGGGGGTGAGAGTGTGTGGTCATGTGACAGTGAACGTGCAAGAGAATTTTCCGGGGGGGTGTGGTGTTGATGGTGCGCACACACACATGAAAATTGACGTCTACCGACGGTTCAAACTTCGGCGCCAGCAGGTGTCCAACAAGGAATGCATCTGCTTTCGGGTCAGAGAATACTTGGAACCCTTATTGATCTGGATGGTTTTCGACATGACTTCATTGATCGGCCAAATGAATTGTGTTTTGTTTGGCGCGACCGAGTAGCGCAACTGTGGACGGTCTGAGAACAGAGCGTCAAGAACAGCGTCTGCTACCTTTTCGGGGATGGGGCACTTCTTGAAGCTCTTCACCCATTCATAGAAGTCGCGCTGCAACTCGTCAATCTGCTTTCTCGTCATGATGGAAGGAACGACGGACTCGACTCTCCTCCTAAAGGTGGGCACGCCAGCTATCGCAATGTTGGACCTAAATTGTCCGGGTTCGACGATGCTCACTCTGACGTTGTGCTTTCTCAGTTCCTTGGACAGTACTTCGGAATAGGCCTCCAACGCATATTTTGTCGCACAATACGCCCCAGCATTCTCCTCTGTTCCGAGGCCATTGACGGAGGTTATGTTGACTATCCGGCCTTTCGATTTCACCAGCAAGGGAAGCATAGCGCGGGTTACTCTGTGAACTCCAAAGAAGTTCACGTCGAACTCTCTATGAAGGTCTTCGTCACTAAGCTCTGCTAGTGGCCAGACATCAGCGATTGCAGCATTGTTGACAAGGCCGTACAGCCCTTTGCCATTTTTCTCTATTCGCTTGAAAGCCGCGTAGATTTCCTTTGGTTTTGTAACATCGAGTCTTATTGGAGTGACTTTGCTGAGGAGGCGTAGCCCATCCAATTCCGCTCTAGCTGTAGCGAATACCTCGCAACCTTGATCGCAAAGGGCTTCGGCAATTGCTCTGCCTATCCCAGAGCTAGCCCCTGTCACTAGAACAGGCCCTCTTGTTTTCAATGCCTTTTCCCTTAGTTCCGGTTTCATAATTCCGTTTCCTCCCTATGGGCCTTTCTTGGTGGGCGCTGCAACGGCCTGTTTGGTCGTTCTCCTGTGTGTGCATGTACATCGAGATGTGGGAGTTTGATAGTCTGACAGAATTGGAGACGAATACAGATAGGATATTTGCAAACGAAGGAATGAAGAAGATTGGTAAAGGTTTCCATCTAGTCGTAGACCAGCAACGCTCTCCTGTAGCATATGGAGTCCAGTAGCATAGGTCTCGTTCCACTGGGGATGGACTCGAGGGGTCATGTCCGACAGGTCTATCCAAATTGCGCTTCGAGCAAATCCATCTGAAAAAGTACCACTAAACAAACGTTAATTCTCGAACAAACTGTACTCTTACGCAGCGGACCTAGAGTCCAGAATTCTAACGGATTGGCGAATTGAGATGCTTGAAGGAAAGCTTGTAAATTTGAGGATTATGGAGAAAGAAGACGTGCCACAATTTGCAGAATGGCTTAACAGTCCTGAGTTTCTAGGAGGATTTCAGCCTCTTCGGCAACTTTCCAAAACGGAGGCAGAGAAGATGCTTGAGAGCCCCCTTGAGCTGAAGCCGTTCATAATTGAGAAAAAGGACGGAACCAAAATTGGTTTCATAGCCCATTTCCACGTTCCGCATCCTACAGGCAGCAAACTGGAAATCGGCTATACCTTGGTTCCGAGTGAGAGAGGGAAAGGATACTGCACCGAAGCTATTGAGATCATGGTGGATTACCTGTTTCTCTCCAAGGACACAATGCGCATTCAAGCTTGTACTGATGTAAGGAATGCGGCTTCTCAAAAGGTCTTGGAGAAGACGAGTTTCAAGAAGGAAGGGACGATGCGCAAATACCTGTTCATTGGAGGAGAAGTGAGAGATGCTTACCTGTACAGTATCCTAAGAGAGGAATGGAAAGAGCCAAGAATACTGACAAAGAGGTGAACTAGTTGTTGATTAACATCGTCAGATGGCGTATTCCCAAAGAGAATAGCAGCAAGCAGTTTGAGGTCTGGCGTGAAATGATGGACTGGCAAAGGTCTCACCCGGAGAAGGTCTACTATGCTAGGTCTCGCTTCTTCACTTTCACTGAGGAAGGATCGTCGGAGGAAAACTGGATGTTCCTGGACGAATATGAAGACCGTGCAGGTTACGACAAATGGATGAAGGCTGTGCGTGAAGACCCAGAACTTATGAAACTCATGGACGAGTGGTTCCCCAAGTGGGACGCTCTGATTGTTCCTGGGTCTAAGAAGAAGGGGGAAGTCTGGACTGAACTTGAGAATCTCAAAGTCGAGTTCAAGTAGCTGTGTGTGGGTCTAATGGTGCGAGCACCTGAATTTGGACCGTCTGATCTTGACTCAATGTCTATGCATTAATGTCTATATGGTGCGGCCGCCGAGAACCACTATTGAATCGTGGTTCCCATCGTTGGGTCTAGGTCACAAATCTCAGACGATCGTAGAATAGTGACTGCACACATTTTTGCTTTGTTGTGAGTTCAAATTCCACCGACTCTGAACTCAAACGGGTTCGAATTCGATTAACGGATTTTGACATACCGGTAAATTGGGGCTGAAATCCCTGCCCCATCTCTAGACCAAAACTGTGGTTGGGTTCATTGCGAATCAAACCATGAAATGTTCGCCAACCCAGACCGAAATTAAGGCCCCAACAAAATCCATCGTCTCATCAAACAGAGTGTCAAGGAGGCTGACCTGAATGAAGCCACCCGGATGTGCCCCGAAGTAAATCAGCTCCAGCCATTCCCAAGCCAGACCGATTACTTGAACCAGCACCAACGTCGCAAGAACCGGAACAAGCATGTACGAACGTTTCAGTTGACCCAGATCGAAATTAAAGAGAACCGCTCCGATTGAGAAGCCTGCAAGAAAGTGCATAATATCGATCGGATAGGTTCCTATCCAGCTCGTTCTTGGATCATTATACCAGTTGTATCCAACCCACGGCCCGATCCAACCGTTGGCAATGGAGTGCAAGACAACCGTGACCGCGAGAGCGAATAAACTGAACCCTAACCACTCCTTCGTTGTATCCAGAACGCGATTCTTGACCGGAGTAAGATGCAGACTCCTCGCCTCACCGATTCACCAAACCAGCCAAACGCTTCCAACCTAACCGGCTACGCCAGGAACAGGATGGACGGGCACCGTTACGAGTGTAATGAGGCATAGCGGGCGTCAATCTGAATCCGCTCAATTATGGGCTCCGATCAAGAGTTTTCGTTCGCTGAATTTCATGTTCGTATTGTCGTAGTAGGGCTTGACCCAATCATTGTTCGCCTGGAGTGCAAGAGGATGCTTTGCGCTGCTTTTCTGGTGAAGGCTTCTGAAACGGTAGTGGTCGAATAGGCGGATAGCTTCGACTGCATAGGCTGTCGCAACTTCTGCATTTTGAATAGCAATTAGGTTGTCGCCGTTAGATTCTTCTCCGCCTTGCGACAAGTTTGAGGACCCACAGAATGCGACCGGCAGCTGGTCGTTGAAGTCGCATACAACGAACTTGTGATGTATTACCTGTCCTGCTCCTCCGCTCCATTCGGTTTTGAACGGTTCGGGCACATCCTTCTTCAGGAAGTCGAAAGATACGACAGCGCTGTTCGCGTCGATGCCGGGTTTGAACAGTTTAAGTTGAGAGGCTGATTCGATCGTACCCAGTGAAACAATTCCCTTTCTGCCACCTAACGCCTTAAGCGCACTCATCACCGGGCCTTTCCCGCCCATCTCCATTATGGCGAAGAGCACTGAACTCCTGGCTGAGTTGATTGCGTCACCGACTTTCACCAGCGAGAAAGCGCTGGTGTGTGGTGCGAAACTCACTGAAAGAGCCGGTAGATTGTTCTTCGAGATATCGTACCACTTGGATGCAATTTGGGATGATTTGAATTTGTTCTCGGCATCGAAAGCCTGCTGAAACGCTAACTCATAGAGGCCAGCTACGTCGGGATCGTCGAACACAAGTACGCTGTTTGCTTGAACGTAGAGGCCTCGAACTGAGAAATTGGCCGATCCGGTTAAAACCTTGCATGCTTTACCGTTCTTTTTCTGGATGAGAACTTTGTCGTGCGCAAATCGGTTGAAGTGCCCAACTTTGACATTAGCCCCAGCGGCTTTCAGCGCTTCGATTGTTCTTGGTTCTAGAGCGCTCTTTTTCACATGTAGCGGCGCATTATCTTGAAATACTCTAACTCGCTTGCCAAGTTTGCTGAGTTCGCGGATAACATCAGGTTCATTGAAGTCGTATGAGAACACGTCAACGCTTATCGATGGGTCCGTTTGGCATTCTTGGAGGAAATCAAATATGATTTTTCTCGCGTGAGCCCCAAGCCATTGGTATTGCGATATGTATGAGGTCGTGTCGAAGTCAATTGACTTGGGGGTAGGCACGATCGGCTTGTTCTGAAACCGATCAGCGTAGGCTTGGGAAGACACGTAGCCACGGGTGAAACCTAATTCGAGCCCGGGAAACGAACGATAAGAGAGACTCACTTCGGCTGTTCGATTCGCGCCAAGTTCTATGGCTCCATTATTCTTGAAGTATGAAAGGTAGACAGTGTAGGAATACTTTCCGGGCCCTGCGGACGGAAAGTGAACCCAATGAAACATTTGGAAGGGAGCCTTGTCTGATCCAACGTACGTGGATGCATCGACTCGTTTACTGCGTGTTAGCTTTTGCCCGAAGCTGAGGCGGTTCGGCAGGAAATATTCGTTCGTAGGATACGGTCCCTTCTGAGGGGTAACGCATTTTATGGCAAACCCGGCAAGTTTTTCCGTTTTGCCTTCGTCTAGGTCGAAGGCCAGTAATACCGCGCCGTCTCCGCCGTAACCTCTCACCCAGAAACCGTTCGACTCTGCGTCTGACATTACTTCCTATTACGCCTCCAGTTGGCTTATGTGTACCGGTAAATTGGGGCTGAAATTCCCTATCCAGCACCGACCCTCGGATGCATACCCATTCGGGTAGACATCCCACCGGGCCCAGTCAGTTTTGAACTGGAAGTTCATATGCGAACATCTCTATTCAACCGAGTTGCTCCAATCCGCCAAGCGCCATAGAACGGAACAAGTTCTCAACATGGCAGCTTGCCAATGTCTAGAAATTAATGTCTAGATGGTGCGGCCGCCGGGATTCGGACCCGGGTTTCCTCGTTGCTGCGATTGCAGCTTTGAGGCTTGGGAAGCCCCCGTCATAGACCAGGCTATCCTTCCAACCTCTTCAGGCTGGGAACTGGACCACGGCCTAATGGAGCAATCCGTGCTCACGCATTCAGAGTCCAGCCACGACGACCGCAAATCCGGAAGCATCGCGTTCACAATAAAAATCTCCCGACTTCGCCCGAAACAGATGGACGCATATGAAATCAAAAGCAGCCTTCTCCGCCAGGGCCACACGTTTCGCTTGGCACGGTTTGGCACCACCCCTTGATGGGTGGATCCACCCTTGATAAGTGCAGCAGCATTTTTGCCAGTTACGCCGACGAATTCACGATTGTCGAAGGGTAGAAGCTTCAGAATAATAGTCATCTCCTCTTGACTAAGCTGAGCTTCCGCTGTGGCTATCGCAGGTTGCTTGTATGTGTGGGGAGGTCGATTAGTAGCGCTCTCGCAACGTCGATGGTTTCTTCCTTCGCTTTGTCTGCTAGTCCGTCGGCGATTTTGGAAACTTGGCGGAGGGGTGGCGAAATTTCGCATAAGGGGTCAATCTCACCCTCGAACTCTTTGAAGATGAACCCGTCAGCGCAGATGCCCTTCAGCATCTCCTCCATAACTCGCTTCGAACGTTCGTCACCACATACTCGGCCGAATCAACCTCTTCCAATAACATTGCCAGCCCCATGTCGTCTAGGGAGAACTGTTGAGCAGACCGCTCAGAGACCTTCATAGCCTGTTTGACGAGTTTGGGGCGGTATGCTGGTTGTCCCATGAAACGTCTCACATATTTTTCCGTCTCTAGAATTGGGACTCTATCGATGAGGCGGACGCGTGGAAGGGACAGAAGGGTTTCAATCGGGCGCGGCATTTCTAGTGTTAAATGGCTATGGAAACGGGCTATAAACAGTTGCCCTTAGGGAATGGGCTTAGGTTAGGCTTCCATGAAATCTTCTGCTTTCTGCGGTTCGGGCGGTAGGCCTTTGCGTACGCGGATGCCTGCGATGATCTGGTTTACCATGGAATTGGGGACAGGGGCCCAACGGGAGAACTCCAGTCCCCAGAATGCTCGTCCCTGCGAAGCGCCGCGCATAACCTCTGAGAGGTCGAAGGTCTCTGCTGTGGGAAGTTCACCCACAACGTAGACTAAATGGCCGCGCTGGTCGACCGATAGAATCTTCCCTCGTTTCTGTGAAATTACACTTGTGGCGGCTCCCAGGAGCTCTGGGGGTACCTTCACCGTGATTTTTTGGACTGGTTCCAGTAGAACTGGGTCTGCGTTGAGGAATGCCACGAAGAAAGCTCTCCGGCTCATAGGCATTATTTGGGCCGGTCCTCTGTGCACCGGGTCTTCGTGAAGTGAGATATCCGTGACCTTTGCCCTGACGCCTCGAATCTGCTCATACGCGAGGGGGCCTTCTTTTATTCCCCAGCGGTAACCTGCAATAACCATTTCCTTGACCTCTTGGACGTATTGGGCCCCTTTCGTCACCTCCAAGAGCATGTTGCTTCCTTCGTCAACGCTCCAGACTCCACGGGCTTCGTCCGGAGGCCATCCTTCTTCTCGAAGTACCTTGGCCATTTCATGTTTGTCTTGGTATTCTCCAATCTTGCCCTCCTTGATCATGTCGACTATTTTGTCGGGCAGGGGTTCAACTTCCAAGTAGATCTTGTTGTGCTTGTTAGGCGACTTTCCTTCCACAGGCCCAGCGGCGCCTCTGATGCTTTCGCGATAAATCACAATCGGCTTAGAGGTTACGATTTCCAACCCGGTTTTCGTTATCAGAGTGTTTGCGATTTCCAAGTGCAGTGTACCCATTCCGGCTATGAGGTACTCGCCGGTTTCCTCGTTGATCTTCGTCACGAGGTTCGGGTCTTCGAGGCTCAACCTTCGCAGTATCTCCACGAGCTTAGGAAGGTCCCTGCTATGTTTCGGCTCAACGGCCATCGTAACTACAGGTTCGGTAACGTAGTGAACGGCTTCGAAAGGCGCAATATCCTTTATCGTCGACAGCGTTTCGCCTGCCTTAGCACCCTCCAGGCCAAGAAGGGCGGGAATATTACCGGCGCTAATTGTGCCCACGATTTCTCGGTAGGGCCCCATGAAAATGCATACTTGCTGGACCCTTTGGTCAACGCGTGCGCCAAGCAGATGAAACGTTGAACCTTCCGTTATGGTTCCTGAGAATAATCTGCCGCTTGCGACGACGCCAGCCTGCGGGTCCACAACAATGTTTGTGATCGCCATGACCACAGGGCCATTATCGTCGCAGTTCATCATGGCCTGGCCGACTTCGCTGGTTATGTCCCCCTTCCAAACTCTCGGAATCCGATACTTCTGCGCCACATGGGGCGGGGGCAGATGCTCCACTGCCATGTTGAGTATAGCGTCGTGAAGCGGGGCCCGCTCCTTCAGTTCGCTTGCCTTTTCGGCCAAGTAAGCGTCAACGACATCTGAGAATTTGAAATTCTTCTCCTTCGCAATCTCGGCATTGAACCCCCACCTGTCCTTGGCGGAGCCCATGGCCACAGTGTTCGTTGCGAAGCTTACCTTCCATTTCTCACGGTACTCAGGTTCAGCGTAGAGCTCGATGAGGCGGTTGAACTCCGTTATTATGCGCCCTATTCTCTCCTGAATCTGGTCGGACGTCAGCCTCAATTCCTTGATGAGGCGGTCAATCTTGTTAATGTACAGCAAAGGCCGCACACGTTCCTCAAGCGCCTGCCTAGTCACCGTCTCCGTCTGAACCATAATCTCCTCAACGGAATCCACAACCACAACTGCCCCGTCAATTGCTCTGAGAGAGCGCGTTACTCTCCCCGAGAAGTCAACGTGCCCTGGTGTATCGATTAGGTTGATGACGTAGGGTATCCCATTCCTCTCGTGCAGTAGGCTCACGTTCGCGGCCTTGATCGTCATCTGCCGCTTTTGCTCCTCTTCCATGTAGTCTAGGGCTAGCGCTGTCCCAGCCATGCCTGGTGACAGAAGACCAGCAGCCGCAAGGAGGGAATCGCTCATCGTCGTCTTGCCGTGGTCGACGTGGGCGATTATACCCATATCTTCCGGACGCAGGAACTAAACTACGCCATTCGGATTTGTTCCTTGTTGGCTATGATCCTCTGTATTTCCGTCGTAGACTTGTAACGGGGCATTTTTTCTCAACTCTGCTCCGAAATCGCGATGGCAACATGACTCAATATCATTAAAGCATTATGCTTAGTTCTGCCGAAGTTTTCGGGACACCCTTTGCCCATCCAGTAACGGGGCACCGCTCACATTTCCTGGCACTGTTAGTTTTCCCTTGGTGTGTCTAGCTGGAGTGCCTTCCAATCATTGATGAAGTTGTAGGCCAAGTAGATCATTGAAACCATGAAGAGTGTTCCAAGGACGTCGTCGACAGGGGTATTCGACGGAAGAAAATCTATCGCAATCAAGGCTTGTGTGGAAAAATAAAGGAGCAATAGGATCGCTACTAGACGAGCACGGCTCATAGTCTTGGCAAGAAGACCGCTCTTGAAGTAGTTCACGCCATAGGCTACCCTTCCAAGAACCAGAATCGAGAGGGCAACATTCACTGACGAGAAGAACAAGCCGACAGGGTCATGCATCTTCGGGTTCCTCCCCTTTGGCAAGCTCTCTCTTTACTACTCTCTCAAGTGTAGCCAAAACCATGTCACCTAACGTCCCTCTGATGACCCGCTTCCAGATTCGCAACTCACGCTCTGAATCGGGAGAAGTCAAACTTAAGCTAAGACAAGAATAGGATTGAGATAGTACTAAACCTTCCCTCTACTCAACTCGCCTTACCCTCTGTGAAAGTTTCGAAGGCCCAATTCCCAAACACATGCGACGGCTAAGCTCGCCAGGAACCACAAGTTTCGTGTTCGCGTGGGCAGTTATGAAAATCTTGGAGATGGTCTATGCTGACCGAAGGGTAATCTCGAGATAGGACTCGGCCTACTTATCCCTCAATTCTCGGTTTCGTTTGAGTGGCTTCGAGTAGGGTTACCTTCTCGATCTTCCATCTTCGCCAGAAGGGATTTGTTTGAAGTTCATGTATTATGGCTTCGTGCAGTGTTTTCTCTTTGTCGTTCTCTTCTGGTTTGATGAGTGTTATGATCGCTATCTTGCTCGTAATGTATCGTCCTAGTTTGTACCGGTTTCCGAAGATATATGGGTTTGGCTGAACGGAGATTGCTCACCAATTTTCCGTTTCGAACTCGTTCTCTGGTATGATCGTCCAGTTGGTCCTTCCCCTAACCCGTATTTCTTGACAGCCAACCCTCCTCGGCTAGAGTTTGACAGTTACGTTTCGAGGGGAGGCCCGCGGCTTGTTTCTCGTTCCTAACAGTTTTGTGTACTTGCTGTGTTGAGCATGGTTAATTTTGTGGGTTCTGTTTTCCCAATAGGTGAGGTAGTTGGTCTTTGGGTTTCAACCTTTCTCCGCTCGTTGTTAAGCGGCAGCTGAGGTTGGATGACCTTAAAGGTCGAAGTCTCGCCGTTGACGCCAACAACATGCTCTACCAATTTCTTGCGCTGATTCGTATGCGGGACGGGCGGCCGTTCACTGACTCAAAGGGTAATATTACATCGCACTTGGTTGGGTTGCTTCTTCGCACGACTCGTTTGATGGCAGATTATGGGATGCGCCCTGTCTTCGTTTTCGACGGGAAGCCACCTGCGCTGAAAATGCGGACTCTAGAAGCAAGGCGCCAGTATAGGGAAAGGGCGCGGAAGGAGTGGGAGGATGCAGTGGAACGCGGCGATTACTCATCCGCCTGGTCGAAAGCAACAAGAATGAACTCGTTGACCCAACCGATGCAGGAGGATGCTAGGAAAATGCTAGGGCTGCTCGGCGTTCCTTACGTTCAAGCCCCGGAAGAAGGGGAGGCTCAAGCCGCCTACATGGCCGGGAAAGGTGATGTTTGGGCGGCCAACAGCCGGGATTATGATTCCGTACTCTTCGGGTCCCCGCGCCTAGTCCGTTACGTAACAATATCTGGGCAGGAATTCTTGCCGAGCAAAGGAATCGCTCGCCCCCTCATCCCAGAACTCATTGAACTTCAACAACTCTTGACGGCGCTTGGAATAAACCGAGAACAACTGATCGACCTAGCCATCCTAGTGGGGACAGACTTCAATCAAGGAGTTCGTGGGGTCGGGCCCAAGACAGCTCTCAAACTCATCAAAGGCTACGGAAGGCTCGAAGAACTCCCAGACCGATTCAGGAGCCAGCTACCCAACAACATTCAGGAGCTACGCAGAATCTTCCTCAACCCCACCGTAACTGAAGATTACCAGATCAAATTCAAGGGATTAGACGAAACAGGCCTCCGGAAATTTCTATGCGAAGAGCGTGGGTTTTCGGCGGATAGAGTTGACCTTGCAATTGTACGGATGCGTGAATTCTACGCCCGAGACCGTTCAAGCCTTCAAAGTTGGCTAGGAGGCAATCAAGGAGGGGCCTAATTGTCGCCGGAGACCTCGTTCAATCGCTTCGCAGAAGTCTGCAAGGCGCTAGAGTCCACCACGAAGAGGACGGAGAAGGTTGCTTACCTGGTGAGCTTCCTTAAGTCGCTAAGCCGTGAAGAAATTACACCCGCCGTGTCCTTCATCGTAGGCCGGCCTTTTCCCGAGTCCGATGAGCGAGTGCTCGATATTGGGGGACAGACGCTTTGGAAGATCAATCGCGGAACCGGCCAATCTGCCTTGGTCTCAAAACCTGTAACGATACTCGAAGTTTACAGAACTTTCGAGAAGATAGCGACCGCAACTGGACCCGGTTCGCGCCAGAGAAAGGAGACGCTCGTAGACACATTGCTGAGCCGGCTTCCTACCTCTGATGCCGAGTATTTGATGCGGATAATCTTCGGAGAGATGCGCATAGGTGCCGTTGAGGGCATTGTCTTGGATGCGATTGCCCAAGCCGCATCTATCAACCTTGACTCAGTTCGAAGGGCGAACATGCTCACGGGTAATCTAGCCCAAGTTGCGGAATTGGCGCTCACAAAGGGCCCTGAAGCAATAAAGAATGTTGATGTGACGTTGTTCGTTCCCATCAAGCCCATGCTCGCGGAGATGGCGCAGGATCTTGGGGATGTCTTCAAAGAACACGGGGGCGTAAGCGCCTTTGAATTCAAGTACGACGGGGCGCGCGTACAGATTCACCGCAAGGGAGACGTTATTCGAATTTTCAGCAGAAGACTAACCGACGTCACAACAAGCCTACCTGACGTGGTCAAGCTGGCAAGGGAACGTATTCGCAGTCAGGAATTCCTCATTGAAGGCGAAGTTGTTGCGATCGGCGAAAATCAAAAGCCGCTTCCCTTTCAGGATTTGATGCGCCGATTCAGGCGCGTACACGATATCGAAATGATGTTGAAAGAAATCCCGCTCAGGCTCTTCCTATTCGATGTCATCTACCTGGACGGAACCCTCATGATTGACATCCCTTACGAGAAGAGATGGGACACGCTCCGCAGCATAATCGATGAGCAATTACTCGCCACAAGGATAGTTACTCGGGACTTGGGTGAGGCGCAGAAACATATGCAAGCCTCAATCGAGGCAGGCCACGAGGGCTTAATGGCGAAGGACCTCAAAAGCACCTACACCCCTGGTGTGAGAGGAAAGAAATGGTTCAAGATCAAACCTGCAGAAACATTAGACGTAGTCATCGTGGCTGCGGATTGGGGGTCCGGACGGAGACGAGGCTGGCTTAGTAATTACCATCTTGCCGTTCGGGACGAGGCGTCGGGAGCGTTTCTAGTGGTCGGCAAGACCTTCAAAGGCCTCACCGACCAAGAATTCGTTCAGATTACGAAGAGATTGCAAGCGTTGAAGACTCGGGAAACAGACTACACGGTGCATGTCAAGCCGTCGATTGTCGTTGAAGTGGCCTTCAACGAGATTCAACGAAGCCCACACTACAAATCCGGATTCGCCCTTCGCTTTGCTAGGATTACGCGTTTCAGGGATGATAAACGGATTGAGGACGCAGACTCGCTGCAGCGATTGTCAAAGCTCTACCAAGACCAATTCAGGTTCAAGGCTCCTGCTGGCTTCTAGGTTCGAGGTTTTTCCTTGAAGGTCGCTTCGCTCTTCAGTGGCGGCAAAGACAGCGCGTTTGCACTCTGGTGCACGCAAATGCAAGGCTGGGACGTGGTAAGCCTCGTCACCGTCTTCCCCGAATCCCAAGAATCGTGGATGTTTCACTTCCCAGGGCTGAAATGGACCAAACTTCAAGCCGAAGCAATCGGCCTACCCCAATCAATCATTACAACCAAAGGAGAAAAAGAACAGGAACTGAGCGACCTAACTGCCGGCCTTGACAGACTCAAGAAATCCCTCGGCATTGAGACCGTGGTTTCAGGCGCTGTGGCGAGCGAGTATCAACGAACTCGAATCGACAACGTGTGCGAGAAACTCGGCCTGAAGAGTATCGCACCACTATGGCATAAGAACCAAGAGCAACTTGTCCGAGAACAAATTGAATCCGGGTTTCAGATCATAATAACAGCGTGCAACGCGCTCGGGCTTGACGAAAAGTGGTTGGGTAAAAAACTTGAAACCTCAGACTTACCCAAGTTAGTCGCGCTCAGGAAAAAATACGGCCTGAACGTTGCGTTCGAGGGAGGAGAAGCGGAAACCTTCGTCCTAGCCGCACCCATGTTCAAAGTCCCTCTTATGGTCGTTCGGTCCACGCCACGTTGGGCCGGTGATTCGGGTCACTTGGAGTTAGATGAAGTTCAGCTAAGTTCGCACTAGATTTCAACCGCGAGCGAGCTGCGTTGCAAGCTCACGGGTCTTAGGAACGATTTTCCCCACATCAACTGATTGTATCCGCCTATTCTCCATGAGGACCTGACCATTCACAATCGTCGTGTGAACGTTTGCGTTGGACGCCGAGTATACAAGGTCGGAGACAATCGTTTCTTGCCCGTAGACTGGGTTCATGTTAGGTGCCTTTGCATCCACTAGAATGATGTCTGCTCTCTTTCCCGTTTCTAGACTACCGATTTCGCGTTCCACTCCTAAGGCCTTCGCCCCTTGAATCGTGGCTAAGTCAAGCACGGTCTGTGCGTTCAGAACCGTAGGGTCCCACCTGTGCGCCTTATGCAGAAGGGCGCAAACCTTCATCGTCTCAAACATATCCAGCGTATTGTTGCTCGCGGCTCCATCAGTCCCCAATCCGACGGGGACGCCGGCCTCAAACATCTCTGGCAACGGGGCGACTCCACCGCTTGCAAGTTTCATATTTGAGACTGGGCAGTGCGCAACCCCGACGCCCGCCTTGGCGAGTAAGCCCACTTCGCTTTTTGTCAGCCAAGTGCAGTGGGCTGCGAGCATCTTCTTAGACAAAGCGCCAATCTTGTCCAAGTATTCAACGACGCGCATACCATGCTGTTGTTGGGAATCGGCCTGCTCCTTGCGTGTTTCAGCTACGTGAACGTGGTTGATGACATCGTTCTTCTCCGCAAATTCCTTCGCCCAGAGCAGGGTCTCAGCGGAGCAGGTGTATGGTGCGTGGGGGCCTAGGGCGAAGCGTATTCGGGGGTTTCCAAGGCCTTTGATGTAATCGAAGAATTTCTTACTCTTCTCCTGTTCCATTCGCGCTTTCGCAGGATCGAATAGGTCTATGATGCCATAGGATAGAAAGCCGCGCAGGCCAGATTCGGCTACAGCTCTGGCGACATCTTCCATGTAGAAATACATGTCCACGAAACTTGTTGTTCCAGACAGGATCATCTCAGCTGAGCCTAATAGGGCACCGTAGTAACAGGCTTCGCCAGTCAGTTTTGCTTCGAGGGGCCAAATTTTCTTCTGCAACCAATCCTGCAGCTGCATGTCATCCGCGTACCCTCGAAACATCGTCATTGAGAGGTGGGTGTGGGTGTTAATGAGGCCTGGAAGGGTGATTTTCCCATGCCCATCTATTTCAGAGTCAGCGGGGCCTTTGACGTTCTTCCCGATCTGCTTGATCTCTCCGTCCTGGATGAAAATGGATGCGTCCCGCAGCACCTCGCGTGTTTTGTTCTGTGTGACAATCCAGTCGCAGTTTTTGATCAGCAGCGATGGCATGGGCGGTACGGGTTTAGGATTGGGTTGGTTGAGTTAAAAGTCGTGCGTTAAGTTCGGTTCTAAATGAATGAAGCCACCGCAAAGCCACAGGCCATCAGGGTGATTGTTGACAGAATGAAAATCACGTTTGACCCTAGCGCTGGGACCAATTCGAGTGTTTGGTTGTAGTTCTTCAAAGTGATTCGGGCGGCTTTGTATGCTATGGGTAGACTCAGGAGTGAGACGAGCACTGGGGTGGGCGCTGCGCCGACAGCGACGGCAAGAATGATTGAAGCGTAAGTTGCTGCCTGGCCCGCTATGTAAAGCCAAGCCGAGCCGCGTTTTCCCAATAGTACTACAATATGGCGCCTACCTGCGACCTTGTCAACTTCGGCGTCTGGGAACTCGTTGAGGAAGAGTAGCAGCGCGACGAGAATTGTGATTGGGACCAGTATGGCGATGCCAGGGGCGTCTATAACGCCAGCTTGTGTCGCGTACACTCCCAAGCCCATAAAACCAAAGCCGGACCCAGCGACAATCTCGCTTAGCGCGTGGACTCGCGAAAGAACTGGGGTATACAGGACGATTATGACCGCCCCATAGACGACTAGGGGTAGAAGCACGCTGAACAAGTGTGCCAAGAAGTAGAGTCCTATCAGGGCGGCGCAGATTAGGCAGAATAGGCTTACCGTAAGTGCCTGTGATGGTTTCATCATGCCCTTGACAAGTGTGTCGACGCCTCCGCTGAAAGGTGTCTTGGGGGTTTTCTCATCGATTTTGGAGCGGTAGTCGAAGTAATTGTTGAAAGCGTTCACTGAAGCGTGCGTAAGTAGAGCTCCTACCATCACAAGGGCAGCGTCAAGGGGGATGAAGGTCCGGTGCGAATAGAATGCGGCTGCTAGGCCGGCGAGTACGATAACCATGGTTAACGGCAGGAAATTCGCCCGCGTTATCGAAACCAGGTTGCTCAAAAGCTACTATCCAGCTCGCCACACCTGACGCTATATCAACTGTTTTAAACTTGCGCGGCCCCATTCCACGAGCGGAAGATACGCTGAGTTACCGGGAGGATTTACTCGTGAGCAAAGTCAAGGATCCGTCGTTGGCCCCTCAGGGTCAATTGAAAATTGAATGGGCACGCGCGCACATGCCTGTTCTCGAAAGAATCCGCACGCGGTTTGAGAAGGAAAAGCCGTTTCGTGGTTTGTCTATGGGGATGTGTATGCACCTGGAAATGAAGACGGCTGTGCTGGGGCAGACAATGCAGGCTGGCGGGGCCTCGGTTGCAATAACTGGCAGCAACCCACTCTCAACGCAAGATGATGTTTCGGCAGCCCTAGCGAATTCGGGTGTGAATGTCTACGCGTGGCATGGTGTAACGCCCGATGAACACCGCGAAAACCTGTTTCATGTTCTGGACCACAAGCCGCAATTAATAATCGATGATGGGGCTGAGCTTTCCGTGGCAGTTCACACAGAGAAGAAGGAATTGTTCGGGCACGTGATTGGAGCATGCGAAGAAACCACTACAGGCGTTCACCGCTACAACGCGTTGGAGAAGGATGGTTTACTCAAGTACCCTGTAATAGCCGTAAACGATGCTTACACAAAATACCTGTTTGACAGCCAATATGGAACAGGGCAATCAGCTCTGGAAGGAGTGATGCGAGCCACAAACATGCTCATCGCCGGAAAAACAGTCGTCGTAGCTGGCTACGGTTGGGTGGGACGCGGCATTGCCCTGAGAGCGAAAGGGCTCGGCGCAAATATCGTCGTCACTGAAGTCGACCCCGTTAGAGCTTTGGAGGCAGCAATGGAAGGCTATCGAGTAATGACGATGGAGGAAGCCTCCAAAATCGGGGACATATTCATCACCGCTACGGGCGTCAAATCTATCATAACCAAACAGCATTTCGATAAGATGAAAGACGGCGCAATCATGGCGAACTCGGGACACTTTGATGTCGAAATCCAGGTCAAGGAACTCCGCGCCACGGCAACCTCAGTACGTCTCGCAAGACAGAATGTGGAAGAATTCAAGATGAGGGATGGGCGGAGTCTCTACCTATTAGCGGAAGGACGCTTGGTAAATTTGGCTGCGGCAGATGGGCATCCAGCCGAGGTCATGGACATGAGCTTCGCAGACCAGGCACTCGCCGCTGAGCATCTAGTCAAGAACAAGGGCAAGCTGCAACCAAAGGTCTACAGAATGCCACTTGAGATTGACAAGGAAGTTGCGAGGCTTTGGCTTGATTGCCATGGGTTGAAGATCGATAGCCTCAGCGGAGAACAAACCAAGTATCTCTCATCATGGCAGTAACCTCAGTCAAAGATCTTCCTAACCACATGCTTCGTCGGAGCATTCAGCATACGCGCGAGGGACATCAAGAAGTCGCTACGGGCCACGATTGTGACCACGGGTGCACTGAACACGTAGTATAACTTCAGAAAACTTAGCGCGAAAGCAAACTTCACCTTACCACTCTCGCGGAAGTCCTTCTCGGACCATAATTCGTTTTTCAGGCGCATCTGCGCATAACCTTCCGCCCGTTCATTCATCTCGTTGAACCAACTAACACCAGCGGGTCGACTTTCACTCAATGGTGAAGCCTCTATGTTCCATGTTCTTTCTTCTACAAACCTCAAGCTAGTTTTGCCTGTTTCACCTTGCTGTGGCCGTATTCGGAGTCCAACAACTCCTGAACCTTTGTAGCTCGTGCGTACCCAATGCCGCCTTTCACAGCCAATTCTGAGCGTGATGCACGGAAAACGTTGCGAACCGAGCCGAATGATACGAGCAGCTTCTCTGCCATCTTGGGGCCTATTGCTGGTAAACTCTCGAGAAGGGATAGCTGCCAATCTTTGGTTGTCGCCATCCTAGGTTTCTTGACCAGCAATGGTCTGACTGCGGCTTTTCCGCGGATTTTAGTAACTAGCACCTGCAGTAGGTCCGCGGTTTGTTCTTGGTCTAACGTGAAGAGGATTCTGAAATCAAAGTTCATGGCCAGGGCGAGTAATGTTCCCCAGTAAACTCTAGGGTTCCGAAGATCCGCCAACACCTCCTGGATGTCGCCCTCTACGATAAGCAGGTAGTCTTTGTATGAGCGAGAGATGCGTTGGGCTTGTTCAAACAGTCTGCCGCCGTACAGAGAGCTAATGAAATCGCGCACAGTCTTCCTCTCAACAGCACAAGCGGAAACCACGTAATCCCCCACATCAAGGCTCTTCATCTGAACGTAGAATCCTCTCTTCCGCAAGATTTCCGGGATACCTGACGCGGCTTCCCGGCTGTCTGCTACGATCCTGGCGAATGGCATCTTCTACACAACCCGTGAAGAGTGGGTTCGGGCTTAGAAAAGTCGTGGTATCTGGATAGGGATTACCAAGTTCGGCAGTGGAACTCTAAGGTAAACGTAAACCGCGAGCCCCAAACCAATGATGGTTGCGACGATGACGAGGTAATCAGCAATCCGCATCTTGAGGGTCACGATTGCTGTCCTCTTCTCACTCGCACCGAATGCCCGTGACTCCAAGGCTTCCGCTAGTTCTACGCTTCGTCGTATGGCTGAGATTATGAGAGGAATCAGGATTGGGATGTAGTTTCGAATCCGTTTCATGAAGTTCCCCTTGTCAAGTTCCAGCCCCCTGGAGCGTTGGGCGTCAACAACGGTTTGGGCGTCCACGGCCATCGTTGGGACCAGTCTCACCGCGGTTGTGAAAGTGAAGGAGATTGAATAGGGCACATGTATCTGCTCAAGTGCGAGGCCCAGGTCGTCCGCGGAGGTTGTCATGAAGAAGAATGAGAAAGCGGACATTATCGCGAGGAATCGGATTGCGAAGGCCAACGCGGTTACTATGGGCGTGCCAAAGATCACGTTCATCACGAATATGAAGATGAACAAGAACAGTCCACCTCGTAGCGACCGAAGCCAGCGGCGTGGACTCTTAGCCAGTACGATTCCGGGCACTTGTGCAAAGAAGATCACTAGTAGCGCAATAATGTTTGTGAACATTAGGGCCGAAACGAAGAAGCCAATTGTTAGAATGAATTTAGACCTCGGGTCAAGCCTATGAATCGGGCTGTCCATTCTCGTGAACTTGAAGCCCTCAACAAATCTCAAGGACAACTTAGTTTCACCGCCTTTGGGTTGGCGCCCCGGCCGCGACTCTCCCCTTCAATTTTCCCGAGAAAAATGCCTTGGCGGAAAATGCGTCTATGATGTTAGGTGGAGGGTTGAAGTCCTTCAGGTTCTTCATCAAGGAGGCTATCTGCGGCATAACAAGAGATGCTTGCTGGAGAGTTTGAGGGTTTGTTAGAATTTCGGCCGCCGGCCCATCCGCAATAATTTTTCCATGAGATAGCAGAACCACTCGGGGCTTGCACTCTGCGACGAACTCAACATCGTGAGTTACAATGACTACGGTCTTTCCCTGAGATGTGATCTGAACAATGAAGTTTCGCAGATGGTCTTTCTGCAGGTAATCTTGGCCAATAGTCGGTTCATCCATCACCACATGTTTCGGGTCCCACGCAAGAACCGCGGCAAGGGCAACCCGTTTCCTTTCTCCGCCGCTAAGAACAAAGGGCGAAGATTTCTCGTACCGGTCTAAGTCCAAAGTGGTGAGCACGTTAGTGATCCTTCCCTGGATAATGTCCTCCTTGAATCCGAAATTTCTGAGTGAGAAGGCCACCTCCTCTCTGACGGTCTCGGCGAACAACTGGTGGTCGGGGTTTTGAAATATGAGGCCCACATCCCTTGAAAGCTGAGCGACAGATTTTTCCCGTGTGTTGACGCCGTCAACAAGCACAGATCCTACCGTGGGTTTTAGGAGACCGTTGAACATCTTGACCAGCGTCGTCTTTCCCGCGCCATTCTCTCCCATTATCGCAACGAACTCGCCATCTTTGATTTGCAGGTTAACGTTCTGAAGAACATTTGATCCGGCAGTGTAGTGGAAGCTGACGTTCTCGGTTGAAATCATTGGGTCAATAGCCTCCTTAATTCGGCGGATGCTTCTTCAACCGTGATTGGGTTTGTTACCTGGAAACCGTCGCTTCGAAGAAGATGGAAGAGCATCGTGACTTTCGGGAGGCCGATCCCGATTAGTCGTGCTTTGTCATTGTAGACTTCTCGGGGGGTGCCGTCCAACGCTATCTTTCCATTATCCATTACGACGACTCTGCTCGCGTACCGCGAGACCACGTCAAGCCTGTGTTCTACGAGTAGCGTGGTCAGTTGGAGTTCGCGGCTGAGTTTGGCTATGATCTCTACGATTTCTTCTGCTGATTTAGGGTCAAGGAAAGAAGTGGGTTCGTCGAGAACGAGTACGCTGGGGCGCATGGCCAGGACGCCTGCGATTGCCGCACGCTGTTGTTGGCCCCCGGAAAGTTCGTATGGGGCCTTGTTGCGGAGGTCAAGGATACCTGTAGCTTCCATTGCCCAACGGACTCTTTCAATGGCTTCTTCCTTGGCTACGCCAAGATTCTCCAACCCGAATGCGACATCCCTCTCTACGGAGAGCGAGAAAAGTTGGTTCTCAGGGTTTTGGAAGACGAACCCAACGTGGGTTGCCAACTCCGCTGTAGATCGTCCCTCGACATTTAGTCCGTCCACTACCAGCTCGCCCTTCAACTCGCCGGAGTAGAAATTTGGGATTAGGCCGTTCAGGCATCTGCAGAGGGTTGTTTTGCCGCAGCCGCTTGGGCCGGTTAGGATTACGAATTCGCCTTTCTCGATTGAGAGGTTGACATTTTCCATTGACGGCTTTTCGCCGCCCGCATAAGTGAATGAAAGCTTCTTGGCTTCGATTGCCGGCAACGGATTGGCCCCCTACGCTTTCATCTCATTTTTGCGTAATTACGCTACTTTGAGAGGAAGCCTGCGCATTACCGATTCTCGTTGTATTAGGTTTTGGGGGACGCGAGAAAAATTCTCGGGTCAACGCTAGTGAAATTCTCAGCGCATCATTGACGTTGCCCTTTACGTTTGCGCCTGCTGCCGTCACATGTCCCCCACCCATGCCGTTCATTCTCATGCCCAGCGGGTTCGCGAGGTCCGTGCCGAGATGCATCCCCGTTTCAGATGCGAATTCCCGAGTTGCGCGGAAACTGACTGTCAACTCATCGTTTCTCTTTCCAGCAACTATAGCCAAATGCGCCCCCAACGAAACGAGGGCTCGTGCCGCTGAAGCATGATACGACCCTACTTCCGATAGCGCGACGACCCATCTGCCGGCCCGTTCCATTCTGACTCGTTGTGCTGACTTGATGCGTGCAATCCTTTCGGAGTCATCCATCGTGCCACGCGTTGTCTCCCTCGCTTGTTCAGGGTCGGCGCCTGAACGGACTAGGGCGTATGCGGATTCGAATGTTCGCCGCGTAGCTATAGACAAATATCCAGTCTCCACAAGCAACCCAACCAGGAGCGCCTGGCAAACGGCTCGATTGGGGGCAAGATGCGATTGCTGATACATATCGAGGATCATTTCGCACGTTGAAGTTGCCTTCTCATCGCAAATGACGAATGTTGCGGTCTTTGCATTTTCAGGATGGGGCGCGTGATGGTCTATCATGACCAAGGGCTTAGCAGATTGGACAACTGGCTCCCGGAGTTCGCCGAGCTGCTGAAGCGTGTTCGTGTCCACTGTAACGATAAGGTCCATCTTTTCCATTTCGGGGCGCTCAGTTACCGCAAGGGGAACGGTCTGCAGGATCTGTTTCGAAAGTTTGCTCACCCCAGCGGGAGAAGCGAAAGTAACCTTGACTTTGTTGTTAATGCGCCTAACGAGAACGGCGAACGCGTAAGCGGAGCAAACGGCGTCGGGGTCAGAGTTTTGATGGCCGATTATTAGAACCGATTTTGCCTTCCGAAGCAGCTTCACTAGGCGGGGATATCCTCGCAAAGGTTAAGCTCCCTAGCTTTCGCTTCTGCCGCGGAGAACGCCATGTCAGTGGCCGCGTCCACGAGAGGCTCCAAATCCTGGTCGCCAACTTCAAGTTCGATTGCCACATCCACAGACAAAACTAGTGGCTTATCACCCACCGCCTCAATCGTGACGTCGAGGTCGCTGATTTGCTTCAGCGAAATCCTGGACAACAGGTAGTTTCGCGCGGCGTCTTGCGCGGCTTCGCAGATTTGTTCAACCTCTTCTGTTGTGGGTTTTCTCTTGAACTCAATACTCATTGTGATTGTCCCCTGCATATGGGTGGGATTGGCGTTGCGGGCTTACGGCTGAGTGGAAGGCCTTGGTCCCTGAAGCCGTTCCTGAAGCTTTTCCTGGGCTTCCTTTAACCTCTCCCTAGTCCGTTCCTCTTGTTTTCCGAGGACCGTAACCCGTGTTGTCAGAAGCTCCTTTCGTTCCTTAAGTTCGGTTAGCAGGGTCTGCCTGTTGGACTTGACGAGTATGCTACCTACGCTCTTGTAGACGGGTGTTTCGTCAGTTGACTTCTCAAGTTCAGCTAGGGCTTTGCCAGTTTCATTCAACTCGGCCTCGAGCTGCTGCTTTTGCGACGCCACTGACTGGAGTGTTTGTTGAAGCTGTTGGAAACGAACCAGTTGCTCTTGGACTTGCGGTGGTAGCTCTGCTTCTTCGCCCAAAACTTGTGCCTTCAGAACTCGCGCGAATTCGCGTAGCCATAAGACGGCGGCTAAATAAGCATTTCAGACTCTGCGGCACTTTTCCTCAACTCTCCAAGCTAAATCCAAACGCCTTCCACCTGAGTATTGATCGTGAGTTGATAACGAACAGCGGCAGGCACATCCAGATAGTGGGGAAGCGGTTTTGTGCGAAGTGCGAGGTGTTTACCGACCAAGTTTGCCACAAGGTCCGCTACCAGGAGAACGAGGAGCAGGCCGGAACGTTGGTCAAGCGGAGTAACTGGGTGTGCCCCGCATGCCTCACCGACACCGAGGACGTGAAGATTCAACCGCTACCCGGAGACAAGGTGAAAATCATAAACAGGCTGCTCAAAATGCAGGGCGACTACGCAATTCAATCAATGAGCATCTCATCACATCCAGAAAAGCTAGTTGTCGAAATAACCATCAAAGAATAATCAAGGCCACCGCACATCCCTTTCTTTTAATCCCTGAAGCAAGCAATACGAGGCAAGATATTTGCCCGGGGAACCCTTCGAATGCCCGATTTGGTCAAGAAGAATATTGAGATAGACGACGAGACCGGAGCAAACAGCGGAATTCTCAACTACGCGAACGCAAAGGTTCCTGTCCCAAACAAGTTCGCAACCACAACGGAACTGAATGCGACCAAATTAGTCGGGCTAAAGCAAGACTTCCCTACCGAGATCGTGATCGCGGGAAAACTGATCTATCCCGAGACGCTGAAACGCATATTGAAAGAGGAAGAGTTCCTCAAAGAATTCGCAAGGCGGCTCGCGAGGGAAACCTCGAGCCATGAAGATGCGTTGAGCATGCTTTTTCTCGTCCTAAAAGGCGAAGCCGCTGTTGTCGAATCGAGCGACTTGCGCACGATTCTAGACCTTCAGTACTTCGCTGACATGGACGTAGTCACGGTACAGCAAAGCCCAGGTGTGTCGCCGAAGGATTTCTTCGCCCTGTATCGGTTTGCTGAAAGATGGCTGGATAATAGAGGGTTGGACAAGCCGCTCATGCCAGTTTTGACTCCTGCTGAGTCGAGGGAAGAGTTCGATAGGAGTCTCAACCAAGTGTTGAAGAGGGGTAGCAAGCTTATCGGGTTTGATATGAGGGGAGGGTTCCACTATCAGGCGCTCCGCTCTCTAGAGGAAGCGAAGAAGAAGGACCCGAGCCTCTGGATCCATGTGTTCCAGGTTCCGCCGAAGATTCGGTTCGCTAGAAGCATGCTTCGTTGTTCTGAGGGCATGATGCTCCCGCTATTTGGGGTGGACAGCTTTAACAGGTGGGTTGTTCCGCCACCACCCGTTCCGCTAACGAAAGATAAAATCAACAGGTTCGATTCCACGAACTGGGGGGTCTTCAAGCGAAAGGAATGGACCGAACAATACGGCCCAACCTTACACTGCACATGCCCCATGTGCAACAAACAGAGGCTCCCAACGTTCTACTTGGGACAAGTGCTGACCGTTTTGGGGAGGAGTAAGGTTCACGACCACTACGCACAACGTGAACAGCTGTTGCAATTATCCTCGCACGTCAAGAGGGGAAACGTAAGGAGCTTTGTCTCGAGGAAGAAGTATCCGAAGGATTTTCTCGAACAGGTAACGAAGTCCGAATCGCAAGGGGCCTAGAGTTTTGCCTCAGCCATCTTAGTCATCAGGGCCCGAAGGTCAACCTCGGAATTCGTTCTCCAACCTAGGCCCATCACGCCAGCATCATCCTCATCCAGATATCCAGTTCTGAGGAATACGTCGACGAGTGTTGCGGCTTTCCAGCGGCCGAACTTGTGGGCGATCAATTTCTCCAAGTCTTCACGGGGGGCCTTGCCCTGTTTTGAGACTAGGTATGCAATGGATGCGCTTAGGGCGGCTAGGTTATCGACTCGCCAACCGATCATCTTCGCTTCCTTAAGGCCTAGGGTGCCTTTCAGAGTGACTTGATACCTAGCTTCTTCTAGTGGAGCTCCTTCAGGGGTAAGCTCGTCTGTCCGGGGTTCCGTCACCTTCTTGATCTCCAAGTCCAGTTCCGACAATAGCTGGTTCAACTGTTCGAGGACCTGTTCGTAATTTTTCCCTAGCTTTTCCTTCAACTCCCAATCCTTCGCGCCCGGTATTTTGCCGCGGCGGAAGAGCAGGAGATGCACTGCGCGCTTCAGTTTGTCTGAGTAGAAACTCTTAGTCTCAGTGGTTTTTGTTTCAGTGGTTTCAGTAGTTGTCAACTATCTCATGCCTCTTTCGGAATCGGTATTGGAAAACTTACACCGCCCTCGATCGCCTTCTTCGAGGGTTCGTCATTGGGAACTAGCATCGGCTGTTCCGCTTCAATCTGGAGTTTGGCGTAGCCATAGGTTACGAGGAAGCTTACGAAGTAAGCCCTCTGGACTGTTTCGTGGTAGGACTGTGCACGAACAAATTTCCAATATTCAACTGGTTTCTGGTCTTTGTACTGGGCTCGAAGTTCTTCCCATAGTGATGTTAGGAGTTTTCCGAATTCTTCCCCGTGTATTCCCAAACCTGACAGAGTGGAAGAGTCGGCGGTCTCGGGTCTCTTACCGCCTGAATAATCCCTCCTTTTCCACCTCTCTGCGATCGGCAACAGCAAATTCCAGTAGTCAAGCGACAGGGAGACAGCTTCGTTCGTTAGTTGTTCCATTTCTGCGAGCGGGTGCCAACTCTGAAGAAACACCTCGGCAAGCCGTTTTTCGCTCATCCGTTCAACTTTCCTAATGATGAATTCCGGTTCGGCATAGAGTGCACTGGATTGGAACTTTAGCTGGGTGTTCTGGAGTCTGACGACCTCTGAGAGCCTGTTGAGTGTGTGTGCGTCGAGGCAGTGGTCGTCAAAGCTCTCCCAATTTGGGAAATACTGTCGCAGAGTCTCCACCCCGAGCTTGATGTCCATGAAGAAGGGGTTGAACTTCCTCTCCGAGATCGCCTCGCAGGTCTCAATAATCTCCTCTAACTCTCTTCTGCCCGATGCAAGCGTCCGCTTCCCTTTGGGTTTCTCTGTCAAGGTTCCTTCAACTCGCTAACTACCGATGTTCCCGCCACGTTCTGCACTACGATTACATGGCTGTTCTCTGTGACGTTAATCTGCCCCGGCGTGATTGCTACATACTGTCCCTCCGTCATGGCTCCAGAGCTTGACATGATTAGCTGCGTAACCAGTTCGCGGTTCTTAGGGTCCATGTGAACATCAAACTCGTCGATTGCCCTAAATGGGGAAGTGATATGCTGCTGGAGTCCCAGCAGGAAGGCCATCATTGCGATGCTTCGTTCACCGCCGCTTTGCGTGAAAGCGTCAAGGGCAGTGGGTTTGTTTCCCTTAAAGCCGACCAATATTTCTAGCCCACATTTCTCAATATCCCTAGACGATATGAGGCGAATAGAGCCTGTTGCCCCAACCGTTCCTAGGATTTCGTTGTAGCGGCCCGTCAGCCGTTCCAGGAAGGATGAGAGCACGTCCCGCCATCGGGACAGGCGCTTATCAAGCTCGGTAAGAACCTCTTGCCGATTCTGCGCAACTTGGTCAGCCTTCTGCTTGAGTTCCTCATAGACCTTCGCGTAGGATGAGTACATGCGCTCGACATCTGCCGAAAGCGTCGACAGGGGCTTCATCTGCTCCTCGACCGCGCCGATTTCCAGCATTATCTCGAGGTTCTTTCTCGGAGATTCCACCGAAGCACCTGCCTTCTCGGCCGAAGCAACCATAGGATCTAGCTCTTCCTTAGCCAGGCGCACCTGGGCCTGGAGGTCCGCTACTTCCTCAGTGAGGAGTTTCCTCTTGAACCCCGATACCTCATACTCGACATTCGTATCAATGAGCCTTGTGAGCGCATCCTCAAGGCGCCCACTAGTATCAGCTATTTTCCCGTTGAGTGCGGTCATTTTTTCTTTCACTCTCGCCAGCTTGCCTTCTGATTCCTCAGCCAACCCCTGCCAGGACACCTTCAGTTTGTCGAGGGATTGCAGTTCAGGTTTGGTTGGTGAAGTCTCTTGCTCGGTCTCAACTGATTGGAAGTTTTGAAGAAGATTTGTGGTCCATTCAATGTTCAACTCATGGGTCGTGATTTGCCTGACAAGTTCAACGCGGGAATCTTCGAGCTCTATTCGTCCGAGGTTTAGTTCGTCGAACTTTGCTTGGCGTTTCTTCTTTGACTCGGCCAGCTCCTGAATTGTATTCTCAACTGATTGTAGGGCTCTTGTCTTTGATTCGATTCTGGTCTCGATGTGTGTTAATGCTTCTTTCTTTCTCTGGATCCTGCTCCATTGCAGTTCCCTTTTGAGACCATCTAGTTTTGTGTCTAGTTGCTGTTTCTGTAAATAGCGCTCGTATTCACGCTTCCAATAGTCATGAGTGTCCTTGGTGGATTCAAGAACTTGGGCAAGTGATTGTTCCTGGCTTGCTACGCTTTCTAGGCGTTTTCTGGCATCGAGAACTTCCTCTCTATATGATTGGAAGCCAACGGCTTCCTCAAGCATTTTCAGCTTGTCTTGAGCGCTTACGGCGGCGAAACGGCCGACCATGAACTGGTGCATTATGACTAGTATGTTGTCGGGGTTCAAGCCGAGTGAGAGGAAGACGTCGGTGATTGCGGCTTTGGGTGCAGGCTTGTTCTGGAGGAGGTAGTAGTACGTGCCTGCGCTCTTGATTACTCGTGTGACGGTTACGAGGTCGGCGTGGAATCTTGGGAAGGGACGTTTTTCGCCTGTATTATCGAAGATTAGTGTGACTCGGGCCTCGTCGTGTCCCCACTTCACAAGGTCGCTCAACCGTTTAGATCGTTCAGTGTAGGCTTGGCCTAGCACCACAGAAATGGCCAGTAGAATTGACGATTTTCCGGCTCCGTTAGGCCCACAGATCAGGTTCAGTCCAGGTTCTAATGGAACGTATGAGTTTTCGTAGGACATGAAATTTGTGAGCACTACGCCTTTTATCATCTGAGCCTAGCTGCCATTTGAAATCTAAGGTTGCCTTCTGCTGCGTAAAAAACGTTCAGGGATTTTGGGGCCATTCTCCATGGATGCTTCTCATTCGCACCGGGTTCGAGGGATTTGGAAATCCCGAGATCCCGAAGAATACATTCAGCGTTGCAATCGTTCGCAGCAGAATAATGACATTTGATATGTCAACTTTTGTTTAAAGAATTGTAAATTGCTTTGAAGAGAATCGACGCGGATATCTACGTTTAAATATGATAGGGACTTCGAATGACCCACGGCGGGAGTGACGTAGAAAGTTTGCACAGGCTCGGCAAAATTCTTCATATTTCAAGCAGCCGAAGCCTCATAGTAAAATGTGACGAAGCCCGCTTCGTCAAAACGGGAACCCGAGCTTGCGATAGCAAACTAAAGGAGATAGGAAAAGTTCAAGAATTTTTCGGGCCCATATCCTCGCCTTACGTATCGATCAGACCCACGGGTCCTTCGCCTACCAAGTATGTAGGCCGCATTGCTTACTCCTTGGATTAGGGTGGATGAAAAAGTGTCTGAAGAAACTGACGGTGAACTAGGCGAAGCGCTACACTCTACCCAAAAGGTGCGTGTGTGCCCTGAGTGCGGCGGACCTAAACTGATGCGCGACTACGAAGCCGCTGAAATTGTTTGCATGGCATGCGGGTTCGTGATCGACGAAAAACTTGCTGACACTATGCCAGAATGGCGAGCCTTTGACGCCGACCAGAAGGCTAAGCGAAGCCGTGTCGGAGCTCCTTTGACTTACACTATTCATGATAAAGGCCTCTCAACCGTAATTGATTGGCGTGATAGGCGCGTTCTTGGGAAACGTGCAACCGCCGCCCAGAGGTTGGACCTCTACAAACTCCGTAAATGGCAGAGCAGGGTCCGCGTATCCGATGCGACTGAGAGAAACCTCGCAGTTGCCTTAGCTGAACTAAGCAAACTCTCTTCCGCTCTCAACCTTCCAAAGAACATCCTGGAGACAGCGTCAGTTATCTACCGCCGAGCGATCAAGAAGCGTTTGATTCGTGGAAGGTCAATCCATAACGTTACCGCCGCAGCGATTTACATGAGCTGCAGGCAATGCGGGGTTCCGCGAACGTTAGATGAAATAGCGTCCTGCTCAAGCCTCAACAAGAAGGACATCGGTAGGAGCTACAGGTTCATGGTGCGCGAGCTAGAAGAGTTCGTGCCCCCGTCGACGAGCAGGAACTACGCCGCACGTTTCAGCAACAAGCTTGTGATTTCTGGAAAGGCGGAAGCGATTGCGATTCGCATCCTCGAGATCGCTAAGGAGATGAAGTTAACAAGCGGCAGGGGGCCGACAGGTATCGCCGCCGCAGCCACATACATCGCTACAGTCCTCACGAACGAAAGGAAGACTCAACGTGAGATAGCCGAGATAGCGAATGTGACCGAGGTCACCATTAGAAACAGGTACAAAGAGCTGCTTGAGCGTCTGTTTATCGAAGTTCCATTATAACGTAATGCTATTCTATCGTTTGGCTGCGCTTTTTCCGCCCGATTTTGCCTTCTCGCATAAGCCGAACTCGTACGTCTCCGTGTTGATCTGCCATGTCTTCGCGTAGTAGGGAGCATCAGTTTGCACTTTTTTCGTGGCGATTGTGAGTTGTTTTGCTCGAACTTCAGCGGCGATGTAGGTTCTTTTGACCTTTAGCAGGTTCGCGGCGTTTGTTGACGGCGCGAGGATGTAGGCGTGGACGTACGAGTCCACTTTGAGGTCCATTTCTTTGCGCATTTGTTGCATGCGCCTCACGGCGTCTCGAGCTAAGCCTTCGGCTAGTTCATTCTTGGTGAGTTTCAGGTCTAGGTATACTGTGCCGTCGGCGAATTCGGCTTTGGCGAAACGTTTGGGAGCTTCATACTTCGAGCTTGCAGCTCTGGGGATTGAGGTTAGGGTTCGCGTGTTTGCTTGGCTAAGCAGGAGGTTTGAGTAGGTTTTCAGGGCTTTTCGGATTGATTTGGAATCGGTTGCCACAACTACTCGGGGGACTGGTTGCCTTTGTTTGATCGCCTTTTGCATCCGGGCAACGGCGACCGTCGAGATGACATCCTTGGCTGTGTTCATCTCTTCCTCGAGGGAATCACTGATCCAGTTCTCGTCGAATTGTGGCCAGTCGAGCATGTGCACGGTCTGAGGGTGTTTTGGTTCAGCATTCCTGAACATGTGTTGGTAGACTGATTCAGTGAGGAACGGGGTTATTGGGGTCAGCATGGTGAGGGCGGCTTTGAGTGCCGTGTAGAGCGTTGTGTAGGCAGCCAGCTTGTCCCGTGTCGGCTTCTCAATCCATGTTCTGCGCCTGATGAACCTGACGTATGTGTGGCTTAGGTCCTCCACTAGGAAGGTTTTGAGTTTTCGAACTGCTTCATGAATCCTGTATTCATCCATTAGCACGGTTACTTCTTTGATTGTCCGGTGCATTCGGCTCAGTAGCCATCTGTCCTCGGGGCGAAGGCTTCGTGTGAGCTGCTTCAAGGGCAGGCTTGGTGAGAACTTGTCCAGGCTCATGTAAGTGCCTGCGAAGACGTAGGTGTTCCAGAATGTGCTCAAGTCACCGCTGTACTGTTTTACAGCGTCCCACGAGAAACGCAGGTCTTCCCACAGCGTAGTCTGGAGAACATAGTACCGAAACGGATCCCGGCCGAATTTTTCTACGACCTCACTGGCGGTAACGAAGTTGCCTGCTGACTTGTGCATTTCTCGCCCTTCGGAATCCAGCGCGAAACCGTGCATCAGGACCGTTTTGTAGGGTGACTTCCCCATCGTCACCATTCCGCTCTTTAGCAGGGCAAAGAACCACGCGGTTATCTGGTCGCGACCTTCTACGATGAAGTCAGCGGGCCACCAGAACTTGCTCTCCTGAGAATTCTGGGGGTATCCTAGGCAGGCGAGCGAAGCGCCGCCAGAGTCGAACCAGACGTCCATGACGTCGGGTACTCGGGTCATCTCGGCTCCACAGTCACATCGGAGTTTGACATTATTCACCCAGGGGATGTGTAGAGTGGGTAGGTCAGTCGCCGAGACCGCATTCTCTTGTAGTTCCTGCTTTGATCCTATGATTTTCTGTTTCCCGCAGGAACCGCAAATCCAAACGGGAAGTGGGGTGCCCCAGAACCTCTGGCGTGATACGACCCAGTCCTTCAGGTCTTGAAGCCAATTCTTGAACTGAACCGCTCCTGCCCAGTCAGGAATCCACAGCGTCGAGTCCACTTCTCTCATGAACTCGCTCTTCTTCTGTGCTATGCGTATGAGCCATTGGTCTGTTGCGCGGATCAAAAGCGGAGTCTTGCAACGCCAACATACGGGACTTCTGTGTTCTACTTCTTCCGCGTGGAAAAGCATCCCCAGGGATTTCAAATCGTCTATTATCTCAGGGTTCGCATCTCTCACGGACTTCCCTGAGTATTTGCCAGCCTCAGGTACGAACTTTCCTTGGTCGTCCACTAACATTAGTACAGGTAATCCGTACCGCACTCCAACTTCGTAATCCTCTTCGCCGTGACCTGGGGCGGAATGTACGCATCCAGTCCCCTCCTCCAATGTCACGTACTCTTTACTTAGCACTACGCGGTGAGCATTCTTCACGTTCAGCTGAGCAGGAACTAAGCTCTCCAAGGGGGAGCGATACTTCAGTCCGTCTATTTTGGTTCCAGGGAAGGTTTCCAGAAGCTCCAGCGTTCGGCCGGATGCCTTCGCAACCTCATCCATTCGCTCCTTTGCGAGTATGAAGGTTTCCTGCCCAGACCGAGCTCTTGCGTATTGAAAATCGGGGTTTACCATGACAGCTACGTTCGATGGTAGCGTCCAAGGTGTAGTCGTCCAGATCAGGATGAACTCGCCTTGCTTGCCTTCCACTGGGAATTTCACGTATATTGACGGGTCGCGGAGCATCTTGTATTCTAGAACAACTTCATAATCCGAAAGAACCGTTTCATCTCGCGGGCACCAGTGTACGACTCGCTGCCCATGCTCAAGGAGTCCCTTCGACGACGCCTGCTTGAGACCCCACCAGTTGCTTTCGATATAGGAGTCCTGATGTGTCATGTAGGGTTGATTCCAATCCATCCAGATGCCGAGGTCTTGGAAAGCCCTGGTCAAGGCCGCGGAGTTCGTTTCGGCGAATAGTCTGCATTCAGTGATGAAACGCTCCAGTCCAAAGCTTTCTATGTCCTGTTTCGTTTTGAAGCCTAACTTCTGTTCTATTGCGAGCTCGATGGGGAGGCCATGGCAGTCATAGCCTGGTTGGTCCCTGACATTGAACCCTCGCGATCGCTTGTAACGAATTACTGTGTCCTTCAGAACCTTGCCCCAGGAGGTTCCAATGTGGGGAGTATCTGAACTAGGGAATGGAGGCCCATCTAGAAAGTAGAACTTTGGGTTCTTGGATTTTGATTTCTTCACCGCTTCGTAGGTTTGGTCTTCTTCCCAGAGGCTCTTTACTTCGTTCTCTACAACTTTAGGGTCATATTGCTTAGGAAGCTCGCCAACGTGCTTGCTCATTACCACAACCTCCTCTTGTCGGCTCCTACGAGAATTCCTGGCTGAACACTCCCGCACCGACCGAGAACAATACCATGTCGAGGAGTGTGTATCGGAAGTTTACGCTGCGATTTCTCGGTCACCTTTCACGGGCGACACCAATTGCACACCCCACCGTGCAATATCTTATTTTAAGTTAACGTGTCCGGTTTTCGTGGTGTGTTAGCTGTGGCTGAAGGTTTGTTGGAGGAGTATTTGGCGAGGGCGGTTCGTCGCATTATTTGCGTAATATGAGATTAGTGGAGGAGGGCTCTGAGCCCTCACTTGTGACGGGAATACGAACAGCGCAATGGGGCTACACATAGGAGCACTCTAAATCAGTTATGTGGCTTACAAAGGGCGGTCTGTACTTGGACCGGAACCCGCGGTCTTGGTCGCACGGGCCGTTGCGAGTGCCTTGGTCGACTGGTCTATCTAATTATCCCATCATATCTGATCGTGCGCTTAATCCGTCGACGAAGAGAATATACTCGTGGATTGTGGTACAGATTTTGGGAGAGGGGTACAATCAGCTCTGATGAGAAACCTTTCTGGAGCATTCCCAGCTCAGAGCTATTTGACCAGCTTCAGACGACTCCTGAAGGTTTGAAAAATGATGAAGTTCAACGACGGCTCTCATCTTATGGATACAATCTGTTAAAGGAGAAGAAGAAAGCTGACGCCATCACGCTTCTTCTTAATCAATTCAGAAGCCCTCTCGTACTCATCTTGCTCGTTGCAGCTACACTTTCCATCTTTCTGCAAGATCGAGCAAGTGCAGCAATTATCTTGGCCATCGTACTCGTCAGCGGTATACTCGGGTTCTGGCAGGAGCGCGGTGCAAACGATGCTGTGAAGAAGTTACTTTCAATCGTACAGATCAATACGACTGCGCTACGCAACGGAGAACCAAGCCAAATTCCTCTAGAGCAGATTGTACCCGGAGATGTTGTGATACTGAACGCAGGGAACATGGTTCCCGGTGACTGCACACTTATCGAAGTTAACGATCTTTTCGTTGATGAAGCGACGCTTACGGGTGAAACTTACCCCGCAGAAAAATCCGTCGGTACCCTTGCGCCTGAAGCACCTCTGAGCGCTCGCACGAACACTCTGTTCATGGGAACTCATGTCGTCAGCGGCACTGGCAAAGCTCTTGTCGTAACAACCGGGAAGAAAACTGAATTCGGAAAGATCTCTGAAAGTCTTGCGCTTAAACCGCCAGAGACTGGGTTCGAGCGTGGTGTCAGGCAATTCGGCTACCTCCTCATGGAAATCACTCTAATCATGGCAATCGTCATCTTCGCTGTCAACGCCTACTTGGGACGGCCAATCCTTGTATCCTTTCTCTTCTCAGTAGCACTCGCAGTTGGTCTAACACCACAACTACTACCCGCCATAGTGACCGTAAATCTCGCCCACGGCGCGAAGGAAATGGCAAAGCAAAAAGTTATCGTGAAACGGCTTGTTTCAATTGAAAACTTTGGCAGCATGAACCTTCTCTGTTCGGACAAGACGGGAACCCTAACCGAAGGACAAGTACAGGTGCATTCCACCATTGATATCGTAGGTAACGCCAGCGAAAAGGTTCTCCTATACGCATGTCTGAACGCCAATTTTGAGAGCGGTTTTGCAAACCCCATAGACGAAGCAATCCGAGCAAAGAATACCTTCGACCTCACTCCTTACAAGAAAGTGGACGAAGTCCCATACGACTTTGTGCGGAAGAGACTCAGTATCCTGGTGTCAAAGGATAACGTGTATATTATGACGACCAAGGGCGCGGTACCAAACGTACTCGATGTCTGCGCTCAAGCAGAGACCGCGAATGGGGTTGTTCAAATTGCGGATGTTCGTGAGAAAATCCAGCAACGCTATGAAGACTTGAGCGGTCAAGGTTTCCGGCTGCTTGGTGTGGCATACAAAAACGTTCTTGCTGACCGCATTGACAAGGGTCAGGAAACTCAGATGACTTTCTTGGGTTTCTTGCTATTGTTTGATCCGCCTAAGCCGATGATTAAGACAGTTCTACAAAACCTACAGAACCTTGGAATTGCGTTAAAGATCATAACGGGAGACAACAGATTCGTCGCGGCATCTCTGAGCACACAGGTAGGACTAACCAGTTCACGTGTTCTAACGGGCCCTGAACTACACCTTATGAGTGACGAAGCGCTCCTTGAGCGAGTCAAAGTTACCGACGTGTTCGCTGAAGTCGATCCCAGCCATAAAGAGCGAATTATCTTAGCGTTCAAGAAAGCAGGATATGTTGTAGGCTACATCGGCGATGGAATCAATGATGCTTCAGCACTCCATGATGCAGACGTCGGAATCTCGGTGAACACTGCAGTAGATGTCGCTAAGGAAGCTGCTGATATCGTATTACTTGAGAAAGACTTGGGTGTTCTAGTACAGGGTGTGCAAGATGGTCGAAAGACTTTCGCTAACACTCTCAAGTACGTGTTCATGGCTGCAAGTGCCAATTTCGGAAATATGTTCAGCATGGCGGGAGCTTCACTGTTCTTATCCTTCCTACCCTTGCTCCCCACGCAAGTTCTGCTTACAAATCTCATGACCGACTTCCCTGAAATGACCATACCCACGGATAGCGTTGACAGTGACATGGTGCAGAAACCGAGACGCTGGAACGTAAAATTCATCCGGGACTTCATGATGACTTTTGGTCTCCTTAGTTCGGTCTTCGACTACGCAACATTCGGTGTACTTCTCTTCATCTTGCATGCAACACCGGATCAGTTCAGAACGGGTTGGTTCATTGAATCAGTGGCCTCTGCCACTTTGATTGTGTTAGTCATTCGCACTCAACAATCGTTCTTCAGGAGTAAGCCTAGCAAATACCTTATGTTTGCGACATTATCCGTAGTAATTGCAACTGTTCTATTGCCCTTTACGGCCCTAGGAATGTTGTTTGGTTTTGTCCCTATCTCGCTTACTTTCCTTCTCCTCACTGCGATTATTGTTGGACTATACGTTCTGGGCGCGGAGCTAACCAAGCGGCTCTTCTACAAGCGAGAAGGACTCTGACCGCGATGAAAATACACAACAGACTCCTCGTGGTCCCCGGGAAGAGAACCAAGCTTAACAAATTCGATCCAGACGATACTCTAGGATTGAAGAACGATGAGAAGTCGCAGAAGATGCTTCAGAAGCTTATTGCTCGGCTAGATGATTTACAATATCTTCTCTATGCTTCAAAGAAGTACTCACTTCTCATTGTTCTTCAAGGAATAGACGGAGCCGGAAAGGATGGAACCATCCGCCACGTGATGTCAGGAGTAAATCCCCAAGGGTGCCGCGTTACATCGTTTAGGAGCCCTTCTGCCGAAGAAGCAGCTCATGACTTCCTATGGCGCATCCATAACGCTATTCCCGCCCGAGGCGAGATAGGCATATTCAACCGTTCTCACTACGAAGACGTCATAGTAGTAAGAGTTCACAAGCTCGTGCCGGAATCCATATGGTCACGACGCTACAAACAGATCAACCATTTCGAAAGGATCCTTGCCGAAAACAATGTGAAGATACTGAAGTTCTACTTGCATATCAGTAAGGAAGAACAGAAGAAACGCTTCCAACAGAGATTGGAAGATCGCACCAAATGGTGGAAACTCTCCCCGAACGATTTCCAGGAGAGAAGGTACTGGAACGACTACATGAACGCTTACGAAGACGTGCTCCGATACTGCAGCACTCCATGGGCGCCATGGTATATTATTCCCGCAAACAAGAATTGGCTCAGAAACCTAGCAGTTTCACATATCATAGTCAAAACCCTAGAGGATTTGAACATGAAATTTCCGAAACCTTCTTTCAACGTCTCTCGGTATGTTCTCAAGTAACTAAACGATCGAAGAGAGGCCGTGCAAGAAGATTAACTGTTTCCCTCGACAATCCAAACAAACATGCCCCCCTAACGATCCGCTGTGAGAACGACATTTCCACTATCCCAGATCGACTATCTCAACCAATTCCTACCTCAAACTCCTTCTCTTGGGTTGTTTATGGCCTCGATTAATGCTGTGACGCTCACAGTTCCCAGCGTCCCTCCTCTTGCGCTATGCGTCAGCACCGAAACCGATTAACGCACGCGAAATCAATTCCAATGCCATGAAAGAGATAGAAATCAAGATCATCGAAATTGACAGAAAAAGGGTTGAAGATAACTTGGCAACTCTAGGCGCTGCCAAGACCTTCGATGGTGATGTAGAGACTTGGTTTTTTGACTTTCAGGATGATACAATTACGCGGGCAAGAAACCTCTTGCGTCTTAGGAGAATTGGCAACAGAACCGATTTGGCGTTCAAGGAGTGCGTGGAGAGTCAGTCGGCAAAGGTTAGAAATGAGTATGAAGTCTCAATCTCGGATTTTGAGACGATGTGCCTAATACTCGAATCTATTGGCCTCATCTCAACTTGGCGAATGGAAAAACACCGAACAAGTTATGTGCTGAGTGGGGGCGTCCATGTTGACATTGACAAGTATTCTGGGGACTTTTCGCATATACCCGAGCTAATGGAGATCGAGGGTGGAGACATTTCCACGATACGCGAACATGCGAAGTTGCTCGGATTCGGCCCCGATGACTGCAAATCTTGGGATACCTTCGATTTAATTGATCATTATTCAGGAAAGAAAGCTAGGGATGACACACATGGAATCGCCCCCACTTCAGAAGATTGAATCACTTCCGAGGACTTTGGACGATCCAGCTCTTTTCATAAATCGCGAAGTTAGTTGGATAAAGTTCAACAATAGAGTCCTCGAGGAAGCTCACGATCGTAGTCATCCCCTGTTGGAACGCGTGAAATTCCTCGCCATCAGCGGAAGCAATCTGGACGAATTTTTCATGACCCGCGCATCCATCCTCGAGCAGCAGATTGAAAGAGGCGACTTTGAGCCAACTCCGGGCTCGCGCATGACTCCGCTGGAGCAAATCAAGGTAACTAGACGCGAAATCCTTCCACTACTCAGAAGTCAAAGGAAATGTTTGGAAGAGGAACTTTTTCCGGCATTGGCTAGAGAGAGCATACGCATACAGAAGCCTAATGATCTGACTGAGCGACAGAATCTGGCCCTTCGTGACTATTTTCGGAGAGAAATACTTCCTGTCATGAAGAAACCGGATGAAGAATATTTCTCGGGCTACATCTCCAATCTCCACACCAACCTACTGGTAATGGCCAACGACCCAAGATTGAGAGAAACTCCAACTAACGTCATTGTCGAAGCGCCTACGGACAATTTTGACAGGTTCATTGAGATACCAACGTCCAGTGGCCGTCGTAAGGGCGTGGACAATTTCATACTGTTGGAGGATTTGGTCGGTGCCAACTTGGATCTGCTATTTCCGTCAACCCGAATCCTTGGTCATTACAAGTTTAGAGTAACGCGAAACGCGGAGATAGATGTCATAGCAGACGAAAACACCGACTTCCTTACAACCATGGAGTTGAGCGTCAGACAGAGGCGCTATGGCAAGCCCGCTCGACTCGAGTATGAGAGTTCTATGCCTCAGCATTTACGTGCGTACCTAGCAGGTAGTATAGGTTCGGGCCGTGCTCCACAGCAAATCTCCGAAGACGTGCAATACGAGATTGATGGCTTCTTTGGGCTGGTGGACTTCTGGCAGCTTCTTAAGCTGAACAGGCCGAACCTCAAGGACACACCTTTCAAAGGGTACATCATTCCTGAGCTGAGACCGGGCAAATCGGTCTTTGCAGATATAGCCGCGAAGGATTTTGCGCTATACCACCCATACGATAGTTTTGACATGATAGTGAACGTGCTTGAGAATGCGGCGACAGATCCTGATGTCAGCGACATCTACATCACTCTCTACCGTGTTGATCCTGATTCTCCCATTGTTGCTGCCTTAAAGAAAGCGGCCTCTAACGGGAAACGAGTGACAGTCCTGATCGAACTGAAAGCGAAATTCGATGAGACTAACAATATCAACTGGTCAAAAGTGCTGAGTCAAGCAGGAGTGAAAGTCGTCTACAACTTCCCCAAGATCAAGGTCCATGCCAAGCTAGCTCTAATAGTGAGAAAACAGAACGGCAAGCTGGTTCAATATTCACACATTGGATCTGGGAACTACAATTCAGTCACCACACGCATCTACGGAGACATAGGCTATCTAACCGCCAACCCTCAGATAGGAGCCGAAGTCCTCGATCTTTTTCACAACCTGACAAGCGACCTCAGAACGGTAGAACCGTCCAAGTATCTGCTAGTTGCGCCTACCTCACTGAAGAGTGAGATACTGAGTCGCATCGAGAGGGAGATAAATCGGCATCAGGAAAAGGGGAACGGTTACTTGGCTTTCAAGGTTAACGGATTAGTGGATAAAGGGATTATTCAAGCCCTCTACAGGGCATCGCAAGCGGGAGTGAAGATCGACCTCAATGTTAGAGGGCTGTGCTGCCTGAGGCCGGGCATTCCTGGCGTAAGCGAGAATATCAGCGTTATCTCCATCGTGGGGCGTTTCCTCGAACACGCCAGAATCTACTACTTCCGGAACGGTGGTGACGACGAAGTCCTGCTCGGCAGCAGTGACATGATGCCTAGAAATCTTGAGAAGCGAGTGGAGGTACTTCTCTCCGTGCCGGATCCCATGATAACGTCCTCCATTCTGAGAATTTTAATGATTCACTTGAAGGACAATGTAAAGGCGAGACGCCTCCTCTCAGATGGTACCTACGAGAAAGTTGAACCCGAACCGGGAGCGGAAATCATCGATTCCCAACGCTGGTTAATCGAAAACAGAGGAATCTGGCATGAGAACACAAACCCCCGCCCACCCTGACTTCTTCGAGGACAAATCCGCTTACTGTCTTCTCGGTGCCGATACGCTACTAAATCAAATTGCGACGCTGGAGAACCAGATAGATGGCGTAAGAAAGAATGATGACATCGAATTCATGCATAAATTAAGAGTCACCTCGCGAAGGATGAGAGCGGCTCTTAGCCTCTTCGGAGAATGCTTCCCAACAAGATCTTCGAAGAAATGGATGAAAGCGATCAGGAACGTAACGAGATCCTCAGGGGCGGCTAGAGACGCGGATGTCCAACTGGTCTTTTTGGAGAATTATTCAAGAACCGTCGAAGACAGAAGCGCGTTGCCGGGTCTGGAATATCTCAAGACGCTGCAGAGGGCGCGCAGGATTGGAATGCAGTCCAATATAGTTAGCGTCCTTGACGCGCTGGAAGGTTCCAACGTTCTCGCGGACGTTTCTGACAGTAGCATGAGCCTCCTGAGGATCATGCGTGAACAAAACCGTAACGAATCCGCCATCAAGACACCGTCCAATTACGAGAAAGCTCGCGATCACATATTGAGCAGACTCGACGATGTTCTGGCTCTGGAACAGTTCGTCCATGATGAGAGTGCCGCCGTAAAACATCACGAACTGAGAATAGCCACAAAACGGCTAAGATACACCATGGAAATCTTCTCTCCCCTTTACAAGGGAGAGCTGAAAGAGCAAATCTCGCTAACGAAGCAGCTCCAAGACGTACTAGGCGAGATCCATGACTATGTTGTATGGGTTCAAGAGTTCAGCGTCTATATGCAAGGTGTCCCAGACGATGCGAGATACGGCGTGAGTAAGGTACTAAGCCATGCAGCTGAAATGAAGAAATCCCGCTACAAGGATTTCGTGTCACTATGGGATAACGCCGTCGGGAAAGCCCTCTTCGACAACATACGGCAGGTAACTGAAACAGGACCGAGTAGTGATGTTGTTCGCGAAATCTTGAACCATGATAACCCACCAGTGGCTGTCATCTCAGATGTTCATGGCAATCTCGACGCGTTCAAAGCAGTTGTAGTGGATGCTAGGGGATCGGGAATCGATGTTTTTCTCAACGCGGGAGACGCTGTAGGTTTCGGCATTTACCCAAAGCAGGTGATTCGAGCTCTTCGCTCTGCGATGTTTCTGAACGTGATTGGCAACGTCGATCTGGAAGTCCTCGAGAAGGGCTTACAGAACCCCAGAGCGGAGAAGAACAGCATGATGCAGTTTACATTCAGGGAACTGGCACCGTCCGACCTAGCCTACCTCCACTCCCTCCCGAAGGAACTGAGACTCGAAGTATCTGGCAAGAAGATACTGCTCACTCATGGGACTCCTGACTCAATCAACGAACACATATATCCAAACACACCGAGCAAACGACTCAAAGAGATCGCATCAAAGGCCAATGCTGAGGTAATTATCACTGGGCAC
>Ga0208039_1000130_pt1 | contig 73378 bp, 76 predicted proteins | sample June2015DPH_20_1_2_FD_184722 | JGI IMG/M metagenome (GOLD analysis project Ga0208039, IMG submission 184722) | Peatland microbial communities from SPRUCE experiment site at the Marcell Experimental Forest, Minnesota, USA - June2015DPH_20_150... | ecosystem: Environmental > Terrestrial > Soil >... | reverse complement strand
AACCGGTCAACTGAGTAAGACATGCAAATTGAGCCCTCGTCAGGCTGTCAGAATCCATCATGGGAGTATATTCCAGGTCCGATCCAAGTCCGTTTTCGGGCGGATGAGGTTTTCGGCTAGGACAACCACCCGTGGTTCAGTATCCTCGAGCCCGACGAGGTTGATCCGTAAGAGTAATCCGAAGGGTACCTCTTGATGGGCGCGTTTGTCAACGCACCAAGATTGTCTGAACCAGCAAGGCTGCGAATGGATCCCTAGATAGACGGTCAGAATCAATGATAGGAGCATTGTGCACGTCCAATCCAGGCCCATTTTCGGACGGATGATGTTCTTGGCCAGGGCAGCCGATTATCGGACGCTTAGGGTTGTTGGCCAGGACAGCTCTCCAGCATTGTTCGCAGTCATGACGCGTTCGAGGGCACTGGCGGTTCGCTGGAAATGCGGAATAATTAGAACGGATGCGCCCCTGTTCCTCTCCCTAAAAGACAAAGTCGAGCGCAGGTTACTTCAAATGATCTAGTTTCATGAATGCATTAGTTTCATCAAGTCTGGGCATTGATGATTGGGCGCCAGCGCGGGTTGTGCTCAATGCCGCAACAGCATTTGCAAATCTTACTGCACCAGTTAGTTCATCCCCTCGAGCCAAGGATACTGCTAATCCACCATTGAACGCATCACCCGCACCAGTTGTATCCATTGGATTGACATGGTACGCGGGAACTACCTCATTTCGGTGACCAACAATAAGAGCACCGTCCTTACCCATCGTAATAACGATGTTTTCTATATTGAACTTAGATCTCAATACGCATGCCGCATCTTGAGCAGGAATGGCCGCATCTTCACCAGCCAATGCAGCCGCTTCGGCCTCATTTGGCGTCAGGGTGTCTACCTTGGCAAGCAACTTAGATGAAAGGGGGGTTGCTGGAGCCGGGTTCAGAATGACACGGACATTGTGCTTCGAGGCCAGCTGTGCAGCAACTTCCACGGTTTCCAAGGGTATCTCCAATTGCAGAAGTAAACAGTCAGCCTCCTGAATGGCTGTTTCGGCAGCTAGAACATTAGCGGGCGATAATTTGGCATTTGCTCCAGGAGCGACCGCAATCATGTTCTCGCCAGCCTTGTTGACCATGATTAATGCCACACCTGAGGACGTTTCATTATCCAAAATGATGTAGTCTAGATTGATCCCCTCATCGTGATAGCATGCCAATGAATCCTTGCCAAACTGATCCAATCCAAGGCGGGCGACAAATGTGACCTCTGCACCCAATCTGGCCGCAGCGACTGCCTGGTTAGCGCCCTTGCCACCACGCACTATGATGAAGTCCCCTCCTAACACTGTTTCACCCGCTGTTGGAAGGTGATCTACCGCTACCACCATATCTGTGTTGGCACTTCCTATGACAACGATTTTTGGTTTCATGGCATCCCATTTTCTCTATCTTAGGTTGCCGGTTTCACTGTTACAGCATTTGTTGAAAAGCAGCCTTCCTCGCAAACCAATCCAATCGCGCCGCTGGTGATGGGCTCGAGGGAATCTTCGAAATCAAAAACCCTTTGGCCATCCACCCAAGCTTGAATGCGATTTTTCGTCACCTGAAGACTTAGCTCGTATGATCTTTCTGCTTCCCAAACGAAATCAGTCTCACAAAGCACCTTTTCGCCATTCAAGACCTTAATGAGCTTTAGCTTGCCGCCCTGGCTGAGAAGCAACGCGTAATATCGGCGTAACCCTTGCACTCGCGCTGAGATACCACCCGAAGCGATCATGTGCGGTTTTATGTCGGCGGTGACACGATAATCTGCCCAGTCATGGGTCCCTTGAATCAACAAGCCCCGCCCTTCATTCTGCACCACTCGGAAAGGTTCTGGCCCCTGTGGATCGAAAGTACTCACCCCACAGACCCAGGCTCGACGCCAGTAGACGCCTCCATCGGTTGGCCGCGTAAGAACAACGTCTGGCGTGCCATCCCAGGTTAAGTAATCCAACCAGACAGTTCCATCCGTCCCATGATCTGCTCGGAGTTCAAGGCCCACTCTAAAGATTGGTTGCCCACCTTGATCCCCGATCTTCCACGTGAATTCGTGCCAAGATCCGGGCTGAAGGGTTGCTTCAGGACCGCAAGAAGAGCAAGCCTGATCCTTTGTGCCATAGACAGAGATATGCAGGCGGGCCATGACAGGAGCTCTATTCTTATCATCCGCCGAAAGGGTTGCGCGCACAACTTGGCCTGGATAGAGGGTCGGCGAAGCATGCAGAGCATAGCCTGACACATTCAAATCTGCGGGTGGAATGAAGGTCGACGTTGATGCGATGGCCAAACGCCCGGGCGCCAGGTGTTGGTAGTGTAGTGCAAGGCTGCGCGATCCAGAGCGGCTGTGGCCAGGCACATTCGCAAGGTTCAGGATGTCGCCCGATCCGAATATTTCGTCTGCCTGAAAACCCTGAAGTGACCCGGGCAATTCGAAGTGAAAACGAGCACCATTCTTAGGTGTGAGATGAACCTGACTAGCCAAACTACGACCAATATTGACAATGCTATAAGTCTCGCTGACCGCATCAGTAATACATCGACCCCCGTCTGCTGTAGAGAGGTAAAGGCGGTCAGCTACGGGACCACGCCAGTCCGGACCGGAATCAATCGCTCTTAGACCATTCTTGATTCCCAATAAGCAGCCAACGTTGCCTGAGTTGCAATCCGTGTCCCAACCCGAAGTATTGGTGATCATAAGCGATTTTTGGAAATCATCGTCGCCATATAGCAAGCCGAGATGGATCAATGCATGGTTGGGGACAACATGACAATTGCCTGGATACTTATCATATCCGTATTTGGCTTCAATCCTTTCTCTCGCCGTGTGCCAATCCGGATACTGGGCATGCCATTCTCGCAGGTCGGCGATCAGTCGATAAACAACTGAGTCTTTGGCGACAAAAGTTACGGCAGTGTCCAGAAGCTTGTTGAGATCCGACTCAACAAATGCTAGAGCCTCCATTGCACTTAGAACTCGAGCAGCGTAAACAGCCTCGCCGTCATGGCTGACACTAGCCGCTTTGCTTGCAAATTCCACAGCAGTCTCTGGGTCACCGGGGGCAATCATTGCCCAACCATCGATGAATATTTGCGCGCCGATCTGTTCGGCAATTGTCTTGCCATTCAAGGCAATAGAGCCACTTCTTGGTGCTGAGATTCCGTTCTTTAGCCGAAGGAAGGCAGTATGTTCAGTCGAGTTGCCCATTCCACCCCACCAGAATATGCTTTGGCCTTCTATAATGTAGTTCAACCAAGTTTGACCAATCTGGGCTGGGGTCAGTTCACGGCCGTTGCCATAGTCGGCTAGGGCGCGTAAGAAGGTGAAAGTGCCAGTAATGTCATCGTCCGTCACGACTAGAGGCAGGCCGAACTTCTCATGGACGTAGTACCAGATCTCTCCAAGTTCAGCCATAATGCGATCATGTAACCAACCTTCAAAGGGGCGACCAAGATAGACACCGATGATTTTGCCGAGCACACCAGCGTAGACACGCTCTTCGTAGTTCTCTGGTAGTCTCACGTCTAACCTCCAATCCTCGCCTCCAACCTTTCAGACCGCCCCTGGTCAGGCTATGGATGAAGCTGAGCTGCGGCAGCAAAATAGGATTAACAAATGGGTGATCATGATCACCGCGGCGGAACTAGTCAGGCCCAAATCACGTGTGAGTTCTTGTTAGAAGTCATCGCAGCTTGTCACTCCAAAGGTTCCAAGAAAATGCCGCTGGCCCGTATCCCCACGATGTCATCTGTGTAGGGGGGGTATAGTTGCCGTCGGAGACGAATACCACCTTCATGCCGCTTTCCAGGAGCAGGTTGTACAGCTTCTTGAGGTTGGGGAATACGTACTGGCGATACCATGCCAGGCGAAAGACCACCCCGGATTTTGGATTGTTAATGAACTATTGACTGCGACCCCAATTAGATGCTAACCGCACTTGACAGGGAGACCACCGAATTGCTAATAACTCTGATTTGCAGGTGTGAGCATACGGCTAGAAGTTCATGTCGATAAATCCGACAATAACTCAACCTCTCTCAGTTGGGTGTTGTCGGGTGCCGGTGCTGCCGGATCGATGACTAGCTCATATTGCGCGCCGCGCCAGCAGAATCGGGCACCAACCTTGCCAGCGCCCTTCCAGTCTGATGGCAGGCGCGGGATGATAGTCAGATGTTGCAGGTCAGGCTGCACGCCAAAAAAGCCTTCCAGCAATACCTCGATCAGCGTGGGGTCGCCGGCCCAGGTGCACAGCCAGGGTACGGTGAACGGTGCAATGTACTTCTCGGGATAATAAAAGGGCGCCGCAAAGGGGTTCAATGCATGGATTGACTCCGGCAGTTGCCGTAAGACCGCATCCAGCGCCAAGTCCGGGCGCCCCAGCTTTACCTCAGCCAGCGCATACAGGTGGGTCAGTTCCGGCCAGGTAGCCAGGGCCCAGGTAACATTTCTATCTATCGGAAGATGGTTGTAATCATCCTGGAATTTGGTCATGTAGGCCGTTTCTGCCACGGCCTCGGGATTCATAACGATGCCGCGCTTCAGACAGGTTTCACGCGTCAGGTCCATGCCCCGCTGGTCCTGAGCCATGTCGGCCAGAACAGCCCAAATTTGGGTGATGCTGTGAAAACTCGTGTCTTTTCCCCCCTCGGTTGAACCGTCTTCGAATAGGTATTCGGAATACAGCCCGTTCTCCGGGTTGAAAAAGATATCGAGGGTGCTATTTTCCAGTTCTTTTGCTGCCCGGTAAAGATCGTGCGCCTCTTTGTCGCGCCCCAGGTATTCGCAGATTTGCGCCAGGCGGTTGAACGCCATGCAGGCCGCCAGACTGGCCTGCGAGGTGGCCTTTGCGCCAGTCGGCCAGGCATCTACCCAGCCGCACGGGGCAACGACGCCCTGCCAGCGGTTATTGAGTAGCCATTTGGCCGCGCGAAGGGCATAAACCAGGACCGGTTGGCGGTTGCCGGGCTGCACCAAGCTGTCTACCTTTTCATCGAGGATGGCAAAATCCCCGGTCCAGCACAGGTAGCGGTAAATTGCAAGCAGATAGTTGGTATTGTTGTACGTACCGACGTACGGGTGCCACCCGCTACGCGGGCTAAGCTGACGTTGGATGCCGCCGTTCCTGTCCTGTACAGCAGAAAAAGACAGCAGCTCCTGACGCACACTGGCAGTCTCGCCGGCCGCCAGGGCAGCGAAATGAAGCTGGTAGGTCTGGTGGATTTTGGCACAGTCGGCGTAGCCACGGTCACGCCGCCCGTGGATGAACAGCGTACGCCCGCCGCTGGTGATGCTGCGTGAAAACAAGCTGTTGTGCAGGCTGAAGCGCACTTGGCGCTGGATAGATTTGTCCGGAAGGTTGAACGACAACCTTTGCTGGACAGCCGCCCAGTAGCCTTCTTCGGGCAGATGTCCGCCTGTCGATTTGGAGAGCCATGCTTCATATAACGTGGAGAATTCAGATGGAGTTTCGCAGACCCCTACGACCAGTGAAAAATGAGCGCGGCTACTCGCAGCTTGTACCTTTGTCCCGGACAGGCTGATGCACTCCAACTCACTGACCGCAAATGACCGGTCAGCCAGCAGCAGGCTGCTCTTTCCAACCAGGGATGCATGCTTGAAACCTCTGGTTTGCGATCCTGGCGGCGCAAAAGCCACCGCCAATCCGGCCCGTCTAATCCCCGGTGGGCGCGGCGGATCGGTTGGGGCTGAATCGTTGCGCGAAAAGTACTCGTCTGGCAGTGAAGCTTCTTGCGGCTCAAGCCAGAGGAAGCCCGGTTGTATCTGGATGGGGGAGGTACCTGGCATCCACACGATTTCGGGCTTGATCTCCAGCGGTCGCTGCAGGCTACCGCCGGTTACAGAAACTTCCATCACCACGAAGGGATAAGATTGGGGCAGGTAGGTACGGACATCGCACCGCAGCCCTTTTGATGTGTTGCCAGTCAGGGTCGCCCAACCGGGGCCGTGGGAGAACTGGCGGTTGGTCATCATATCTGCAGCATCTTCAACGTTGTTCAGGTCGTGCGTGCAGAAAGTCTCGCCGCCTGTATCTATATGGAAAGCCACCCTCAAGAAGTAACGCCCATTCAGAAGGATGGGGTAAATACCCAGCCCGAGGTCTGTTACGTCCGCGACGGCAAACTTGTTTTGCAGGAAAGTTGGCAGCGTGCTGCGCTCGGTCGAGCATGCCTGTTGCCATGCTCCGGTTTGCTCGTCAAAAGTACAGAGAACGCCGGAAAGAATCCCTTCCACGCTGCGGCGGAGAGATGCGTTCGTGTCTTTCCAAAATTCGTTCTTTTCCCAATCGTAAATATACAGAGCCGTCATTCCAATCTTCTGGGAGGTGTGGATTTATTGAGTTGAATTCTCTCTTGCGGGCATCGCCAGGCTAGCAGCTGTGAATCTTATCCAGCCAGAACTCGACGAATGCCGGCGCGTTCACTGCGGTGCACACCCAACAATTGGGGGCGCGTTCAAAGTGCGGCACGCTACGCACCACGTTGTCGATTACCTCGTATGCTACGTGCATGCGGCGCAGGGTGACGTGGCGCCGCGCCATAGCGGTGTAGACTGCCAGTGGATCGTGCATGAAGGTTCGCCCCTGGAAAAAATCGTCGGACAAACCGGCCTCGGATGATATGCTCGCCAGACCTTCGAACATATTCTCCATCAGGGTCACCAGCGTGGTTGCCAACGGCTTTTTCCATTCAAGCATCTGATTGCGCTGTGCCGGGGTCAGGAAAACCTGGGTAGTGATCTCGATGGGCACAATGGTCAGCGGGATACCTGAAGCAAACACTATGCGGCTGCCTTCCGGGTCGGCGTTGAGGTTGGTTTCGAGCATGGGCGGGAAGGGGAACTTCTCAGGGTAGATCAAACCGCCCATCAGGGTCAGGTCGTTGATCCAATTAGCCAGCCGGGGTTCAAGTTGCAGGGCGCGACCAACATTGGTCATCATACCGATGGTGATGAGCGAAACTTCGCCGGGGCGCGCGGCGGCCTGCTCGATGATGAAATTGGCTGCGTCGTCGGCCGTGGCATTTGGGTTGGCGCTGGGCAATAATTCCTCCCCCTGCAAGATGCCCACCCCTTCATGACCGCGCAGCCGCGGCATCCAGGTAAAGTTCGGTGGCAGGGGCATGCGCAGCGGCAGACTGGCGCCAGCAATCACCGGCACCTCCTGGCGCCCGGCCAGCTCGAGCAACTTGCGGGCGATGCGAGCGCGCAAGGGGGCATCTGCATGCACGGTGGTTACACCCAGGATTTCGAAGTCGGGGCAAAGGGCAGCTAGCGAGAGTGCCATGGCGTCATCTACATCAGTACCTATGTCCGTGTCCAGGATGACTTTCCTCATGATCTCTCTCCTAAATAGGGTAGCTATTCAACCTTGAGCCGCATTGTGAACTTTTGCTGCGAAGGCATTAGCCTGAGCGGTTCGAAGAGGATACGATCATCCTTTGACCGCTCTCATGGTCAAGCCTCCCAGGATGTGTTGCTATGCGATCAGTACCAACGCGACCGCAAGCATTGGAACACTGCCCCACCGGGTCACAATTGCCCAGCGCGTTTGAAAAGCTGCTTGCATAGATGCCAAATCAGCAAGAGCACTGTCTGCAATAGATAAAGGAATGATCCAAGTACGGTGCGAGATGGTTACCACCCGAGTCACACGAAATTAGAGGCATCCTCGGACATCAACAACTGTTTCGCCTTTTGCACCGCTCTTGTGGCATCGGGCGCATAGCCGTCGGCACCGATCTCATCTGCGTATGACTGGGTGACACCCGCTCCGCCAACCATCACTTTCACCTTATCGCGCACCCCGGCGATTGCCAGTGCCTCCACGGTTTCCCGCATCATGGGCATGGTTGTCGTGAGCAGCGCTGACAAACCCACTAAGTCGGGGGCTTCCTTTCTAATGACCTCGACAAACCTCTCGGGCGGCACGTCGGCACCAAGGTCGATGACCTGAAAGCCGGACCCCTCCAGCATCATAGCGACCAGATTCTTGCCGATATCATGTAAGTCGCCTTTCACGGTGCCCAACGCAGCTTTTGCCGTCGGTCTGATACCCGATTGAAGGAGCACGGGTCGTATTGTGTCCATGCAGGACTTGGCAGCTTGGGCAGAAGACATCATCTCAGGCAAATAGTATTCTCCATCCACAAACTTGGCACCGACGATGTCTAATGCTGCCGTCACGCCGTGACTGATGATCTCCTCAGGACTAACCTTCTCCGCTAGCGCCAGTTCCGCCGCATCTCTTGCATCCTTCATCCTGCCCTGCACGATTGCCTTTCTCAATTCAGCCAATGACTTTGTCATGTTGCTTTCCCCGATTCCTCTTGTCACTCTTAACCCGAAGTCGCTTGGCGGTCGCCTCATCTAGCTAAACGTGCCGTATTCGTGTAGAGTTTCCCACATAGCTACGATGTTCTCCGGCGGCACATTGGCCTGGACGTTATGGACCGCAGCCGCCACAAAGCCTCCGCCTGGGGCAAGATCCTCGATGCGACGCCTCACTTCGTCTCGGACCTGATCCGGCGTCCCCGATGCAAATACACCCTGCGTATCGACCAGCCCCCCCCAAAACGTCAATTCCGAACCAAATTCCTTCTTCAATTCCCGCGAACTCATGTGAGCCGCACCAACCTGGACAGGGTTCAAGATGTCAAGGCCAATTTCAATCAAATCGGGAATTACATCGCGTATTGAACCACATGAGTGAAGGAAAATCTTCGCGTTGGTGCGCGCCTTGATGAAATCAAAAATCCGCTTGTGACGTGGTTTGCACACTCGGCGGTACATATCCGGCGAAATCAGCATCCCTAATTGCCCGCCGAGGTCGTCGCTCTCGAGAACTACGTCCACAAGCTCTCCTACGTTTCTCAAAGCGACGTCCCAATAAGCGAGCTTCAGATCAATGAACCTGTCCATCAGGTAGGTAAGCATTTCGAGGTTATTGACGAAGTCAGGGTAGAATTTCCCCCAACCGCGAATCCAAGCCGTCTGCTCCATGAACCCAGCGGCGAGTCCTTCCAGGACTACCGCCTCCTTCTTGAGTTCCTTGACGTATTTGACTCGCTCCTCCATTCCCTTAAACCGGGCCTCATCAATGGGATCGGGCCACGGATGCCTATCAATGTCCTCTTTCCCCACCGCATCCGCCAAGGGATGATAGAACATGTCATAGAAGAATCCTTTGTCACTTGGCTTACGCCAGCCGATCCCCCACTCATCATAGAAGTAGGAATAGCCGGGCATGTCCTGCCTGATTTCCATTCTGAAGCGCGAGGATGAACATGGGGCGACGGTGCGTACATCGACGCCCAATTTCTCACGCACATCATCGTCCACGTCGGCTATTTGTTGCACCTCTTGCATTATGCCCACCTTGACCTCTGGCAAGCCAAGATACTCGCGCAACCTCCGGTAGGCATTGACATGTATGCCTGTCACCGCAGTGCCACCCAGATCGAACGGCACACGGTCTCCTTCCTTGTGTGCAAGGGCGAACCTCACGCGATCCCTTGAGTTCATTACATTTCCTCCTCATGTCCCTCACCGTGAGACCCCATCCGTGTACACTCCTATCCTACGCAGACAACGACCTAGTCTCGGCGAGATGCCTCACCCTGTCCAGCCAGAGATTGATGAAGCCTGGACCGTCTACATCGACACATACCCTGAGGTTCGGCGCACGCTCGGTGCATGCGATGGTCCGAAGTACGTTATTTTGCACTCCGAGTTGCGCATGCCTTCCCGGCACGGCGACAAGGCCGCACGCCATGGAAACATATATAGCAAGAGGATCACGCATATAGGTCCGCTCCTGAAACAATTCATCAGGCAGATTCATCCATCATGAAAAGCCAGCAAAGCCGGTCAGCATGTGTTGCATTAGCGTGACTAGCATACCAGCAATAGGCACACTCCATTCGCCTATCGCAGCACGATAATCACGCGAGAGGAAGACTTGCATAGTGACCTCAAAGCCTACGGCTGTCAACGGACCATCCGCAAGCAAGAACGATCTGAGCCGCCCCTGGGTGAGCGTTCGGATTTGTCTCCAGAACAGGGGGCCACTTGACCTGGGTTGTGTCGACCATGGCGGCCGATTAATGTAAGATCGGAGATCGAATCGGCCACTCGTGGTTCAGGCAGCAACGCCCTGCCCACACTTGTCAATGGCCCGATCGTGACCAACGACAATTCTCCTGGATGATCATGGACCTGCTCGATGATGAAGAGGGCCGCATCATCCGCAGTGACTCCCAAGACGCTCGAAGGGATGAGATGGTCGGGCGACAGAATCCCATCTCCTTGGCGACCTTTGAGGCGCGGGTATCAGCGAAACTCATCCCGGTGTGGCATCTTGAGTGGGTGGCTGGCCCCAGCAATCACTTCGACCATCTCCCGGGCAAGCAAGGCCTGTAGTTTCCTCGCAATCCCTGCCAGGAATGGCGGATGGGCATGGACTGTGGTAACACCCTCAATCTGCAACTCAGGTGATGCCGCCGCCAATGTGCGTGCAACCGCATCGTCCACATCCGTACCAATGTCGGTATCCAGGATGATCCGTTTCATATGGCGGGATTGCCGTCGGCAGAAAGGGCCTGTCACCCTTTGACAGCGCCTAAGGTCAGCCCCTTCACAATATATCGCTGCGCAAAGTAGGCAATAAAAAGCGCTGGGAGACTAAAGGCCACGGCTCCCGCAGTCATGATAGCCCACCGCGTCTCATACGGGGACTGCATCTGCGCGATAGCCACAGGTGCCGTCTTCGCAGCAACTGTCTCTGTCAGCATCACTGCAAAGAGGAATTCGTTCCATACCGCTGAGAACACCAAGATCCCGACGGTCGCCACCGCCGGAAGAGATAATGGAAGATAGACGTGATACAGGGCTCCAATACGCGTGCACCCATCAATGCGCGCAGCGTCATCTAAGTCCTGAGGAACCTCCTGAAAGAAAACGGAGAGCAGCCACACGCCGAGTGGGAGGTTGAACGCGACATAGACCGCGCCGAGGGCAAGCTTGGTATCGAACAAGTGGACTTTAACGGCCAGGGCAAATAGGGGTACAACCAACACAAGGCCAGGTATCATTTGCAGGGTCAACATGAGAATCAGCAAAGGCCTCCGCGCCGGAAACCGGACCCGGGCGAAAGCGTACCCCGCAGGGCAGGCAATGAGAAGCATCAAGATCGTGGTTGGCAGAGCTACCTCGAGCGAATTCCGCAAGCCAGCAGGGATCTCGGATGTCGGTTGCTGTCCAGGAGGTAACAAATCCAAGGCATCAGCGTAATTGGAGAGGGTTGGCTTCGCCGGAAGAATCGTCGGCGGGATTTGAAAGATCTCCAGTTGGGTTTTGAAAGAGCTCAGGACGACCCACACAAAGGGAAAGAGGACGATCAGCGACATGAGGATCAAGAGCAAGTACACTATGAGATGCTTCGCTTTACGCCAAATCATCGTTAGACGACCCTCACTTCCGTTCGGATAGCATTCAACAAGACACCGCCAATCATCATGCCAGCTAGACCTATGATTATTGCGAGTGCCGCTGCCTCGCCCATATCGCCTTCGCCAAATGCGATATGGTAGAGGAGTATGCCCAAGACCTCGGTGGAGCGCCCAGGGCCACCCCCGGTCAGAACATAGACCACATCAAAGGTGCGAAGGATTTGCCCCGACCGCAGTAGCAACACAAGTAACGTCGCCGGGCGTAGCAGGGGCAACGTGATGTAGCGAATTCGATCTACCGGGTTTGCTCCGTCCACTTGCGCCGCCTCGTATAGTTCATTTGGGATCTGCTGCATTCCGGCGAGAAGGACAAGCGCAACGAACGGCACGTATGTCCAGGCGTCTACCAAGACCAGCGTAGGAAGTGCGAGACGTGGATTCGACAGAGGGTTTGGAACGGGGAGTCCAAACCTTTCCAGAACGTAGCCTATCACGCTGAAATTCCCCGATAGTAGGTATTGCCACTGGATGCCCACCACTATGGGTGCAAGCATCATCGGCAGAATGAAAATCGATCTAAAGATTCCCCGTCCACGGAATTCGCTATTAAGGACAAGAGCAACAGCGAGACCAAGAGCATACTCTATTGCTGTTGCCGATAGGACCAACTGCAGTGTCACCCAGAACGAATTCAAGAAGATAGGTGAGCTCGCCAACTCCGCGAAATTCATGAGCCCCACGAAAGGCTTGGGCTGATTGATCGGTGTGGACCATGACCACTGACTGACTGCCATGTATACATTGAAAAAGACAGGGTAGATCAATATGGTGCCAACAAGGAGCACCGCGGGTAGCACTAATGCGAAGCCCAAGACACTTTCGCGGTGTCTTTGGATAGACCACCATTCTTGTAATCCCGACAGAAACGAAGAAGGCCTGTGGGTGAAGCGAAACAAGAGGCGAGACCACATAACTGCGACTCCAGCCTGCGCACTCGGTGCTGATGCGCCGCGGTTCCCCCGGGGTCTTATACGTTCCAAAGAGCCAACGACTAATCTGCACCCCGGGGGAATCGCCAGTTTAGAACACGCTCTTATCCCTTCGCCACCAAGGCAGAAATCTCCGTCTGGGCCTCGTCCAGCGCGTCTTTCGGTGTGGCCTTAAGCGTCACTGCGTTGTTCAGAGCCACGGACAGAGGCATCCAATCCTCATTTAAATTCTTCCATTTAGGCTGAGGAGTGGCCCATTTCATTTCCTCTATCCACGCTCCTATGAACGGGTTGGCAGCCAGAACTTCCGGATCGTTCGGGTTCATCATTGAAACACGGGTTCCCAACCCATTTGTCTTGATCATGTCCAGTTGGGCATCTTTGCCAAGTTCTAGCATGGCGAACTGCTTGGCATAATCGATCGCCATAGAATTTGTGGGAACAGCAAAGACCCAGTCGTCGGTGTTTACGCCTTTCTTCTTGCCAGCAGGTACTGGTACCACAGAAAACAGATTCTTGACAACTGATTGATCGGAGGTGTTGGCCAGGGCCACCATGTATTGCCAGTTGATCGCCGTCGCGCCTCGACCCTCCATGAACATGGTATGGACGTCCGAGTAGCTCATCTCGGCCGCCTCTGGCGGGGCCACCTTGTACTTGTTCACCAGGTCTACCACGAATTGCAGAGCTTCTACGTTCTCCGGCAAGTTGATAGTCGGCTTTCGTTGGGCATCTGCAATTGCCCCGCCGTTCTGGTAGAACCATCCCACCAGTATGACCGCGGGCTGGATGGCCGATGAAGTTGCCTCGATCAAGGACCCCCATATCTTGGGCTGATTGCCGGAGGCCTCGATTGTCACAGCCTTACAGACCTCCACGTATTCATCCCATGTCGTGGGAGGGGTTAGGCCACGAGCCTTCAGGAGATCAGTCCGGTAGAAGTTCGCCGGCAACGACGTATAGAACGGGACTGCCCGCAGAACCTCATCCAGATCCCTACAATGTTCGACGGTGGCGGGTCCGAGGTCCGCCAGTAGGTCGCTCGTGAATAGTGGGGTCATGTCGACAAGGTATGGCGCTGCAGCATATAGCATGGCGTTTGTGATAGGGTAAATATCGTACTTCCCGCTGCCGGCAAGAAGTTCCATCATCATCTTTGGTTGGAGATCGTTGAAGGGCACCTCGGTGATATCCAGACCGACCCCAGTTTGCTGCTGGAAAGTCACGGCGGTATGACGAAATTGATCGCTAAACCCGCTTGCGTGAGTGAGCATCTTCAGAGTCGTTGGCTTGGCGCTCACTACGGTAGGTGCAGCGATGGCTCCAGCCGATGTTGGCACTGCAGGTGCGGCGGTTGCTCCGGCCGATGTTGGCGCCGTAGTTGCTGCGGAAAGCGTTGATATAGCAGATCTGCAACTCGCAAGGACAGCCCCCACCGCGGTGAAGACCATCGTTTTCACCATGCCCCGGCGGGTGAGTAGGTATCGCTTTTCACCGGACATTTCCGTTCCTCCATGTATCGAGCCTATGCCGTGCCGCGATTGTTTCCGTCTTGCCTGATACCCCACGTGGGCAGGAGAATTTGATACTCTGACCCACTGGCACCTCCTTTCTCACCGGGGCCTGCAATTAAGCATGGTCCACAGTAGATGGTCACTCGGCTTGGCGGGGCCCGCCACCGTTTACAGGAACTCAAGTACGGCGCATCTTCCGCGATGACGGATCCATGGAGTGCAGCTGCGGATATGTGGCCACTAGCATAGAGGTGGCATCGTTCCTTTCGCAGCCACTCCCTTGCCAAGGGAGGAATTCCTCACGCTCCGGATCATTTACGCTTCGAGCTAATATGCATTGTGCGGCGGAGATACGCGTGCCCCCCTCATAAGTGACTCTTCCACAGCACCGCGACAAGGCAGAAATGCCTGGGCTGCTTCACGCTTGAGGGCTAGTGCCTTTGCACCGTTGCCCCACTCAGCCGCCTCGCGAAGCCCGCGCCCCTCCATCACATCGCCACCGCGAACGCACTCACAAGGGCGTCGCCGGCCGGGGTCGTGTCGACCACCGGAACCTTGTGTGAACGGATCGACACGACAGCGGCCCGATCAGCAACAAGCACACCCCCCTCACGCGCAGTCACATCGATGTGCCGCACACCCATATCCAGCAAGTGTGCGATGTCCACATCAGCTTACTGTCCTCGAGCCAAAGGTCGAAGCTCCGATCGATTTGGTGCTAGATAGTCGACCCAAGCCAGCAACCCCTGATCAAGCACTTGGGCCGGGCCCAAGTTCAGGACGACTTCGATTGTAGAAGCTTTGGCCCCGCCAATGGCTCTCGCGACCGCATCCAACGAGCACTCGGGCTGCGCGAGCCGGAGACTTGCGGCACGGATTGCGGACTCTGCCACTGGCATGTCTCCTGCGCCTGCGCACGAATTAGCGCAGGGAACGACCACGATTGCGTTTTGACCCCCGTCATCCACCGTGATCAGAGCTATGCCAGTCAGCGGGCTGGCGTCACGGCAGAGGAAGCCGGTATTCACACCCTCGCTTTTGAGTTCCTCCAGCAGGAGATCGCCGCAGGCATCCGTCCCGACAGCCCCAACCATCGTTACATCGGCCCCCAATAGTGCGGCAATCGCTTGGTTCGCGCCCTTGCCCCGTGGATACCTCGGTAACTCTTTTCCAATCAGGGTCTCACCAAAGGAGGGGTGTCGAGCGGCGAAAATGACAAGATCCATGATCGGCCTGCCGACTACGACCAAGCCAACACCTACCTTCGTGCTCCGCATGAACCCCGAATCGCGAGGTGCATTGACAGACTTTCCCTGCGTGGGTGGATGCTCTTATCGAGCACTCGTTCGATCAGCAGTTGGGTTGCTCTTTGTCCGATTTCCTGCTTCGGCTGGGCAACTGTAGTAAGCGGAGGATTCGTATATGAAGCCAGTTCAATATCGTCGAATCCCACAACGGCTAGGTCCTCGGGTACCCTTCGACCTTTCTCGCCAGCAGCGCGCAGGGCGCCGATTGCCATTAGGTCGTTGCAAACAAAGATCGCCGAGGGTGGATCAGGCAACTCCATCAAGGAACGAGCTGCAGATTGGCCCGACGCTGGGTGGAAGTCTCCGCATCCGATCATCTCCTCGCTCACTGCAATCCCTGCATCAGCTAATGCGGCGCGGTAACCTGTCACTCGGTCAGCGCTTGGTGTAATCTGCGAGGGGCCACCTATGCAACCTATTCGCCGGTGACCGAGATCGATCAGATGGCGAGTGGCAATGTAACCTCCCTGGTGATTGTCGGCCAGAACTGCATCGACATCGATCCCTGGGAAGTCACGATCGACCACAATCACTGGAAGGTCGATATCCAGGAGACGGTGGAGCGTATCGCTGTTCTCCCCCACGGCGACGAAAACGACTCCATCCACATGTTTCTCAATTAGGACATCGACATACACCGCTTCCTTTCGAGCATCACCATCGGTATTGCACAGGATCACGTTGTACCCGTTTTCGAAGGCGCTCCTTTCAATCCCACGACCCACTTCAGCGAAGAACGGGTTGGCGCTGTCGGGCAGGATCAAGCCCAGGGTCCTTGTCTCGCCCCTCCTCAAGGACCGGGCAAGCGCGTTGGGGTGGTAATCCATCTCCCTCATCGCTCCCAAGACTTTCTCGCGGACAGTAGCCGAAACGAATCGCGTGTCGTTGATGACATGCGAGACAGTCGTCGAGGAGACCCCCGCCCTTTCTGCAACCTCCTTGATGGTTGGCACGGCCTTTCCCTCCAAAGGAGTATATCGATTGCGCAATCGGTAACGCAAACCATTGCGCAATCGTTGGTATGTTACATCGGTTTCAAACCAGTGTCAAGAAATGTGACAATTCTGCCATTCGAAGTTGAAAAAGTGAACCGTTCAAAGCTGAAAAGCAGATACCCGCAGGTACCCTCGCGGAGACTAATGGGCGGGGACAATGGGCCAGATTCACATGTGATCGACGAGCGCGCAAATCAGGTTGCCTTGGCAGATATATCTCAAAGGAAACATGAGAGAGCCAACGTTCAGGACGCCATGCAGATCCTCAAGGCCCGATTCTTCGCACTATTGGAGGACTAAGGGCGGGATCTGTCAACACCGGTTCAAAATTGACCCACTTTCACCGGTTGAAATTTGACCCTGTGCTGGCCGAAAACCCCGTCCGAGATTATAGGGCGGACTTCCGGCTCACAGATCATACCGGTAGTCGTGGTGCAATCCATTGAGGACGGGGACCGTGATGAGCCTTCCTCGCCTCGGCCAGGCTGGCCGGGGCACGATCCGCTCAGGAATCCTCTGCGCAATTCCCTGGTGTGGCCGTGCCCGGTTGAAGTATTCGACGTATTCCTTGATTACCCGATGAAGTTGCCTGTCTCCGACAACCAGCAGGTGATCAAGGCATTCTCTTCTCACGCTCCCCAGGAACCGTTCGCAAACCGCGTTGGCCTTTGGAGCGCGGTAGGGTGTCTTCAGCCTGCCCTAAGGCCGCCAGGCCAGGGGACATCAATGGAGCTTGCCTTTGCGACTCGTGTGAAATCGTCGCCGTACTTGCTGTCCCGGTCGCGGATCAGGAAGCGTGGGGTTAGGCCATAGGGGGTCGCTTCCCGAAGTTGTTGTGCCACCCAGGCGTCCGTCGGGTGGGAGGTGACGCCAAAATGAACGACTCGGCGCGACGCGAGTTCGATGATGAAGAAAGTGTAGATCTGCCGGAAGAACAGGTCAATCACCGGGAGAAAGTCACAGGCCCAGACAATCTGGGCGTGATTCTTGAGGAAGGTTGACCAATTCTGACCATGGGCGGGGTGGGGGCGTGCCAGGCGGGCGCCCGCCCTGGGCCCGCGGGCCAGGGTACTTCTGGATTGTGGTTTTGGCAACCCGGATGCCGAGTTTCATGAGTTCACCGCGAATGCGCTCGGCGCCCCAGAGGCTGTTCTCCCTGGCCATCTGCAGGATCAAAGCGATGGTTTCGGAGGCCAGCTTGGGGCGCCCACCCCGGTTGCGGGACTTGAACCACCAGAACAGCCGGAAGCCTTGGCGATGCCAGCGCAGGAGCGTATCGGGCTTGAGGATGAGAAGAGCTTCCTTCCACCTGCGGACCCTGCTGGCGAGTAGGACGAGCCAGAGGCGATCGGTTTGGGTGAACCATGGTTTCTTGGAATGACGCTGGAGGATGATCAGTTGCTGGCGGAGGAGAGCGTTCTCAGCGGCAAGTTGGGCATTACTGCGAGTGAAATCGAGGGCAGAGCCGAGAAGGACAGAATAGCGAGAAGGCTGGGGGAGATGGAGGGAAGCCAGTTGCAGAGATGCCAATGCGGAGCGGATGCGTCGGATAAACCGGTCGACTAAGGAAGACATGCAGAAAAGGCCCTCGACGGACAGTCAAAAGCTGCCAATGGAGTATATTGCAGGTCCGATCGAGGCTTATTGTCAGGCGGATGGGGTTTTCGGCCAGGACAGCTCCGCTAGACGCACGCGGATCTTGTCCCATTGCTTGTCAGTTAGTCTTTTCCTGGCCATGCCTTGTCAGGGGCAAGTTCCATGCCAGGTTCTGAAATAGGTTCTAGTACATCTCCGACTCTCTGACAACCGCTTCTCCTGAGTGGCAAAGCGGGCAGTCCTCGGCCGCGGCATACATTACATCTGGCAAGTGCACAATCCATTCATACTTGGCAATCCTTTCGTCCTCAACGTACATCCTGCTTCCCAGACGGAATAGCGAGTGGTGATAGACCAGACCCGGCTTCCGGTCCAATGCCTCCAACTCCTTGAGGATTTCAATGACAACATTGCCTCCCGAGATAACATCATCGATAACCAAGAGGTTCTCCCCTGCAACAACCGATGGGATTACCTCGACGAGCCCGTAGTCCTGCTTGACCGCCTCGACGAGCGTCGTGAGACGTCTTTCTCCTTCCGCTTGGTCCAAGGAATCCCCTGGTGTCTCTTGATTCCCTTTTCCAGGTGGACTGGCTCTTTTCCGCCTCGCCATAGTGAACGTGACAGACGTCCGCAGCCTATTTGCCACGTATACTGCCACTGGAATGGCGCTTGTCCCCACCACGAGGACGCAATCAATTGATTGAGATTGATGGGCACTTGAGATCCAGCCGGCAACGGATCTCAACAGGTCGGTATTTGATACAAGAGTGCGGCAGTTGAGGTAGACGTCGGTATGCTCACCATTAAGCAACTCGAAATGCCCAGTCCGCCTATTCCTCTCGAACCACTCCTTAAGTTCCTCCTTCAACGGAATGGCCAATCCAGGGATGCGTATTCTCACCCTTGAGGTCTCTTGTACCCTATTCGCAAGATAGCCCTCGTCGTGTTTTTCTGCTCGGTGTTCTGTTTGTTTTTCCCGCGAGTATCTCGTCGAGATTGCCTTGTCGATGATTTCCTCGAATCCAGGAGTCATTGTGAAGCTGAACCTGCCCGGGTCCGGACTCAGTGGGTCAACTTGGAATTCCTTGTTGTGGTGAGGTTCACCGCATTCCTCAAAAAACTCCCTTATCCGCACCAGTTCTTCGTTGATTTTTGAAATCCGCATATCGCTAACGAACTCCCTTATCTTTTCTCGTTGTGCTGCGGTCGCATCGTGGGGAGCTTGCCATCGAACGCAAATATGGGGCACATCGTACTTGTCAAACTGGATCTCCGTCTCCTCAACGAACAGGCAGGCAAGCCAATGTGCCTTCGATGAGTTATCCACTTCCCACGTGTAGATCTTATCGGGTTGTAACAGTCGATCGACGTTGCCGTCCAGTTCATCGCATAGACGCAACATCCCAGCCAGCAGACGAGGCCTGAACTTACCTCCGAATCTGGGTCTATCCCGCCAAGTGCCCTGTTGATCGATCAGAGCACGCCGATAAGTATCGCCACTGTGGGCGAACGCGATGAATGAAGCAAGGAAGAGCGCGTTCCGATGTCCGTGGCTAGTTATGTCACAGAACCTGTGTGGGAAGGGGACCAAGAATTCTCCCGAGATCTGCAGCCTTATGAGCTCGGAGCCCGTGGATACGTGACAACGCCTTATCTCGCTTGAACTCAAGGGGACCGTTGGCAATTCCGGGTACGTACCAGCGGGTGGGGCCCACTTGTTGTATTGCATTCCAATATCGTGGATTATCGCCGCAGTTGCGAAGAGAATCTTTTCGTAGTCACTCCAGGAATATGGTCTGTCCAGATCCATGAAGTAACGAACGATCTTCATGCTATGATGATCTACATCGTGATTTGTGTAGTTTGTTAGGTCGACATCCTTCCAGATCTCGTTGGCTGCCAACCACACATTTGATAGGAATGCATCGGCAATCACGGCATCTATTTCATTCGTCCCCAGGCCGAGAATGGCAAGGAGCTCTGAAAAGGCACTTTTCTCATTGGGAGCGGTAAACATAGTTGAGTTCTTTCTTGGGCCTGCAGAGCGATACCATCTGCCCTGGTTGTACAAGCAGGGGAGTCCCCACCTCTAGGTTGTACAAAGCTATGATCTTGATGAGCCGAGCACCAATGTGGTTAAGGAACACAATGGTCCTGTCAACCTCGTTGCCTGTCGCAACGACCTCTTCCACGAGAATGACACGCTTACCGTTTAGGACCTCACGGAGTCTTGTTGTTTGAAGCTGCAGGGCGGGTATGGGCCCCAACCTATCGATTGGCACTACAGGTTTTTCCAGAATAGCTTGGACGGATGAGGCAAGAAAAAGTGCAGTATTATTCGGTGTAATTAGGGTGTCGAATTCATCGGTCGCAGTCACATCTCGGCGGAAATGATGCATCAATTCCAAGACGATCTCATAGGCGAGGGTGGTAAGTGCACGATAGTCCCTCCCCATCTGCTTCAAGTTGAGATAGCACGACACGAGCATGCCGTTTGGCATTTTCCTGTAGTAGGTGCCCGAGATATAGGCTCTGGTCTCAGGAGGATCATTGACAGAGGGGATGTCCAAACAGTCTGGATGGAACAGAAGTGCAGTCAGTTTTTGCTCCGTGATTATTTTCCGTAACCATCTGAGGTGGAAGCGGATTTGCCCAGCTTTCATCTCATCAAGTAACTTCGGCTTGAGCAATTGGTCCTGCGATGAACCGCCGATGATCGATGTCAAGTCACCACCCTCTGAGTAGACGCACACCAGTACGGGAAGGGAGTTGAAGGCCGACTTGATGTCTGCAAGTACCCCCTCAGACAATACCATCATCACTGGTCTAGCGTTCGTACTTCTGTCTAGTTCAGCCACTAGTTCCCTTATGCGGCCAACGCGTTCAAATGGTGTGAGATCGACGAGCGCATATGGTCTGGGCCCAGCTCTCAACTCCTGAAATGCCTCAACAATCTGTTTGATGTCGTCCGCAGTGCCGAACCGTTGACGCGCTTGGTTTAGGGGGAATGGCTGCCCTTCCGACAACAAGTCTTGGATCTTGAGTTTCAGAGGATCAATGATTTCCATCATCGTCAATTATTCTTGAGGAACACGAAGATCAACGTAGATATGAGCACCCGGCACGTGGGCGGTCCTAGAGACACGACACATGCTTTCTAGCCAGGCGAATGACGGATTCTGATAGCTTTCGTCAAATCGCTTCTGAGTTGCTAAGTTGGAGAGGTTTAGTTCAAGAAAGGCCTCTCCGCTTCGAATGCCGATTGCCCCCGACTTACTTCTTATAAAGGCAAGCGTCCTGTACAATCCAAGTATGCCTTCGGCTTGGTGTTCAAACCTGAACAGAAGCCCTCTTACGATCGCCTCCTTGTCATCGGTCAGTGTTCGGCTCAACTTAGCCTGCAACGTGCCACGAAATCCCCTCCCTATATCCGAGAAGCAGTAGCGGATCAAAGGAGAGCCTTTCCGTGGAGGGACAAGCGAGATAACGCCTGCGCCATTACCGTCCTCGGGACCTCCGTGCAAGGCAATGTTATGGACAATCTCGCGAAGTGTGACCACAAATGGCTCCACGAGTTCAAACGCCCTATCTTCAGTCGGAAGAATGCCATATCGTTCCTGGAGATAGCGTCTGACGTCTTGAATAGAGTGGAACACTATGTTCGACCAGTTCCCTCTCGAAACTAGATGAATTCTTGTGAGGGATTCCTGGAGTTCACTCTTTGGATACTGGAATTTCAGGAGGTGGAAAGCGAACTCGTTGGAAAACGTGAAGTCGAGATGCTGTTGGAGATCGTCGAAGCCGACGTACTTGAGGTAAGCAAGTTGCTTTTCGTTTTCGGGTAGCTCGACTTGAGTGTCCAAACGGCATGCATCTCTGTATTGCAAAACGAAGGCCAACCACACGATTCCGTCCGGACTTAGGAAGTCAATGTCACTCATCCGTATTTCAACGAACCTGTTATTCAGAATCTCGTCCCAGACCCGCTTATCGGTTATCTCGGAGAATACGTCCCAACTGAGTATTCGCCTCCCATGGCGATCTGGCTTGATGATTTTCGACAGTTCGATGACTTCGGTCATGCCTACTTCCTCCTCTTACCGCGGAGGACAATCACGGGGGAAAACCCACGTCTTTTGCATCGTCTAATGTCAGATACTCTTCGGCGCGATCACCAGCTGGGTTCTCCCTTGATCCGGTAGATTATAGTCAGAAAATGAGAGTGACGCAGGTCCGGGTGCGGGGTATCTACATGTTGAGGATTGACGGATGTCCTAAGCGACTCAAGTCGCATGTAGGATCCCCACTTGCAAGCGCTTAGTTCTAGGAGTCTGTCGGCGAAACGCCCCAGATTAGGTGCCAAGACATTTTGAGCATTGGAGGGCGAAGTTGCTAGTTCCATGTGAATGGTAGGCGAATGGAGATGATGAGCGCACTCCGCCAGATGGGCAGGCCTTCGTTGCCTTTGCGGTGGCTCCCGTTGACTTCAACCCGGAGCTGGGTGGGGGCTGGCCCGCCACAGCTTCAGCAGGTTGTGGGTCAGGCTGATCAGCATCCACTCACCGAACGTTTTTGGCAGACCCCGCAGAAGGAAGCGCCTGAACTTGCGTACTTCCTTGATCTGCCCCAGGGGCGGTTCCGCAATGGCCTTGCGCAACCGGTAGATGGCTCGCCCTTTGGCCGTGCGCAGCTTGCGGCGCATCCTTTCCGTCGCGCTGCCCCGAACGGGCGAGCGCCGCTTTCTCGCTTGGCCACCATGCCGGTCCTTGTCGGGCGACACATACAGGCGTATCCCGGCCAGGCTGGGGTCGCTCACCGCCGCTTCGCTGAAATACCCCGCATCCGCCAACACCCGCTTGGGCCGACGGCCAACGTTCTCAATGACTTAGGCCACCATCGGAACCAACTGCTGCTTGTCATTCCCCTCTTGCGTCACGGTCGCCGCCACAATCACCTGGGCTGTGCCATCCACGGCAATCTGCGCGCTGTACGCTTGCTCAAAGCTTTTGGTCGTCGCATCAAACATGATGCGCGAGTCGGGATCGGTGAAGTTCCTTTGTGCCTTGGGGTCCGGGGCATCTCCCTTCGGCCCCTGGGGCGGAGGATCTGGTCTCTTCTTCTGGCTCCCACCCTGCGCCGACCTCTTCCGCGACGGACTCGGCTCGGCCGACTCCCGTTCCAGGGCCGCCTTGGCCTCCTGGATCTTCTTCAGCCGGCTTTCTCGCCGCGCCAGTTCCTCCGGCAATGTGTCCCCCTGTTGTCCCTTGCCATAGCGCGCGTCTTCGCCATCGTCAACCACCTGTGCATGCCGCAAGAGTTCGGCCACCTCGTGCTTCAGTTCCGCCTCCGCCTTGACCATCCGATCGTAACTCATGGCCTTGTGCTTGGAGGCATTGGCCTTGATCTTGGTGCTGTCCAACGCCACCTGGCCCAGCTTCACCAGCCCCGCCTGCTGGCACAGCCGCAACACCTGGACAAAGAGACCCGCCAGTGCGGCCAAGTGCCGCTTGCGAAACTTGGCCACCGTGTCGTGGTCCGGATGCTGGTTGGTGGCCAGTACCCGAAAGGCAATGTCCTCATGCGTGGCCCGCTCGATCACCCGCGACGAGGGTCGCCCGGTACAATAGGCGTACAGCAACAACTTCACCATCATCGCCGGGCCATAGGGCGGTTGTCCCCGCCCATCCCCCTCGTAGCTCCCATATATCGCCGACAGATCCAGCGCGTCGACTACGTCACTCACAAAAAGTGCCAGATGGTCCGAGGGAAGCCACTCGCGGAGATCCGCAGGCAAGAGCAACGGTTGGTCCAGGTCGCTAGGCCGAAAGGATTTGTCCATGCTGTCTAGTATATCGACCCGCAGACCCGTGTCCATATGCACTTCGACTGTTTCTCTGACAGACTCCTAGGACTCTGCACTAGCGTGTTTCCTCCATGTCATGGAGGCGCAAGAGAAGTCGAGCCAGGTGCGTGACTGGAGGCGCTGAAGTAGCCCCTATGTTGGCGAGCCATCGAGAACTTGCTGTTCTCAAGGCCAACGCCGGGACTTCCATGAGTCACTGTATGGGGGTCGCGGGACTCTAGATAAATTGGACGAGTCGCCGATAGACGCAGATAATTGGCCGTGGGCTACTCCGTCAAGTGCAGATGAGCAGGCTGCGCTTCGCCACGGAGCCTGCCCATATTCGGAGATGTCGTCTTACGAACCAGCACATCGAAATCATGCGTTTGGACGTGCATAAAGATACTGTGGCGGCTCCAATTCCTCCTCGCCCTACCCAGGGTGCACAGTCGAGAAGTGGCCAAAAGCGATCCAGTGGTTGGCCAGACGCTTTCCTGAGCGCGAGAGGGATGTTCGCGTCCCCGTAGCCAGACCCCGCGGCTTCGAGTTGTACCGGCAGATATCCGAGGTGGGGAGAAAGTGTGTGCTTGTGGCTCCCTTGTGGCAGGCGAGGCCGGTTGTTTTGAGACGACTGATACGGGTGGGGGATGTGCGGGTTGTCCCAGGCGATTTGGACATAGAATCGAGAGGTGCTCGAGCCTAGACTCTAATTCTAAGTGCAACGGTATGAGGTAGGAGCACCTGTGGTGGCCGAAAACCCCATCCGAGTTTACCCAGGGGTCCTCCAATTCATGCTGCACGCCGGTGGTGGGGTGTAGTCCATTGAGGACCGGAAACGCCACGATTCTCCATCGCGTTCGATTCACTGGTCCGAGACGATTCTCCCTGGAATCTTCTGAGCAATTCCTTGGGATGGCCGAGATCGGTTGGAGTAATCGACGCATTCCCAGACCGTGCGATACAGCTGCTTTTCTCTGGCAAATTGCCTAGATTCCGAGAATCGGTCGCGCCCATGACTTGCCCCAATTGTCGAGAGCTCTCGACTTATGATTCCATGTCTTCATGCTCTGGATACTCGCGGTTAGACATTCAATCATGCTTGGGGAGGATCTCACCGGATGAGGCACGGCTCAGGTAGCGGCGATAGGCTGCCGTCTCCTCCAACAAGGCTCTCAGGTCTAACTCGAGACGTTCAGCCCGGTCATCGTCGTGAAACCTGCCTTCGCTGAACAGAAGGCCGCCATCATCCGCCTCACTCGCCTGGACTAGCCCCTTGGCGTCAAGCCAAGCAAGCCCCTTACGTACGGCAGCCTCAGTCTGTCCCATCCGCGCCGCCAGTCTTGGCGCGGACGGATGGGTCGATGTCCGCATCGCGTACTTGACCGTGCCACCTAGGAGCTTCAGGAAAGTCGCCGCGTCATCACTATGGCCTGCGAACGCGAAGACGTAAACCGATCTGGGACGGACGCGCTCAAGCACCTCGCGCAACTGCTCGGCCGACGGTGGGGCGGTCCACAACACCAGCGCCTCCGAACTTGCCAGTTCCAGACGATTTCTTGCGTCTGGGGAAGGGGGATCCACTCCCTCGGCCCAGACCTGAGCGGACGTAGTTGACAGTATCTTTCCAAGCTCGGCCAGCGGATTTTCCGCCTGCCGGCAGTCCACGACCTCAATCGTTCGCAGGGCGATCTCGACATCAGGGACCTCCGTCTTCCGGGCTTCGACCCACGTGATCCGCAATTCCCGTTTGCCGCGAAACTCGTTGACCGACAGTGAGTAGGCCAGGTCGAAGTAGCCCTCAGGGAGATCTTGCCCCGTGGAGCTCCATCGAATGACGCGGTGGGAGGCACCGGTCGTGTCCTCGAGGAGCAGTTGCAGGTGATCTCCGTTTCGCCCCAGCGGCGCCGCCGAGGCTACGCGTACCGCGCGCGTTGCAAGCAGGGGAGGAGGATTCCCGTGCCCGAAGGGGGCCAGCCGGTCGATCTCACCGACCAAGTCCAGCGAGAGGTCCCCGAAACTGAAGTAGCCGTCAATCTGCAGAACGGTCTCCGGCAGGACGTCTCCGACCATTTCCTGGATGGCCCGGGATAACCCGCGGCGAAGGTCCGGAATCCGGTCCAGCTCAAGGGAAAGCCCGGCGGCCCCAGCATGCCCCCCGTAGCTGATGACCAGGTTGGCATTCTGGCGAATCGCTTCAGTGATATCAACGCTATCCACCGATCGCGCGGAGCCCCGCGCTGGCTGGCCAGGGGATGTCGTGAGCAGGATCGCAGGCCGGCCGAATTCGGAAGCGATCCTTCCGGCTACGAGACCGTTTACACCGGCGGGCCAGCTCGGGTGGGAGAGGACAATCACGCGAGGATCGAGGAGGGAGGGGTCGTTCTCGAGCTGCGACCGGGCGGCGGCATAGACTTGGTCTTGCAGGAGCTTCCGTTCGGCGTTCAGACCCTCCAACCTTTCCGCCAGTAGCCTGACCCGGGTGACGTCGGAGGTGGTCAGGAATTCGACAATCGGATTGGCGTCGTCCAGGCGCCCCAGGGCGTTCAGCCGGGGAGCGATCGAGAAGCCAATCTCGTTCTCCGTGAGGGAAGCGGGCGTGAGCTCGGCGAGCTCGAACATCGTGAGAAGACCCTTTCGCGGGGTTCGCCTGAGCACCTCCAGGCCTCGCTGCAGGAGGTAACGTGTGTCACCTCGCAGAACGGCGACGTCAGCAACAATGCCCAGCGCCACAAGGTCCAGTAACGAGTCCGCTTCGGAGGATCTCGCGTACCACTCGTAAAGCCTCTCCATCAGCTTGTAGGCCGTCCCCACCCCAGGCAGCTCCCCCAGGGGATGGCCGGTTTGGAGCCGCTTTGGGTTGATCACCGCGTAGGCCTTGGGAAGCTCAGGGGGCAGCTCGTGATGGTCGGTAACGATCACGTCCAGGCCGCGTTCGGAGGCAAGGGCAACAGCCGCGTGTTCCGAAACACCGGTGTCGCAGGTGAGAAGGATCCGGCAATCGGGCGGCGCCACCTCGAGGAGTCTCTGGGCCTTGATTCCGTGAGACTCCCGCTCCCGGACTGGGATGTAGTACGAGACAACCGCACCGAGTTGCTTGAGCCCGGAGACCAGGAGCGTTGTCGCGGTCTGGCCATCCACGTCGAAGTCGCCCCAGACTAGGATCCGTTCCTTCTTGTCGATGGCTTGCACGAGGCGGTAGACGGCTTTCTCCAAGTCGGGCAGCGTGACGGCCGGGGTAGGGTGATACTTCGCCGGGTCAAGGAAGGCCTCGGCCATCGACGCGTCCTCGATTCCTCGGCGGACGAGCGTTTCGGCGACCAGAGGGTGACCGCCAACAGCGGCGCGTAGCGCAGTTGGGACGTCAACAGGTTCAGGGTCTTTCCACTTCATAGGAGGGGTGTCAGAACTCGATCTCTGCGATCTGGTCGAAGTCCAGATCGACGCGTGATGGTTCCGGTGCCTGTGTGACCTCCTCCATCTCCTCGATGTCGCCGGCGGCCCCGCCTGTCTCGCAGTACGAGCGGTAGACACAAAAGCGGCAGCGGCGGATGTCGGGGGTCATCGGGAAGTCGTCAGGCGCCCGGCCAGCGATCTCCTCGATCATCTCGCGCAGGACTGACTCATCCTCCGCCGCAAGGGTTGCGCTGTAATCAAAGCCGAAGGATTGGCCCGGAAAACCCGCGTACCAGTAGATAAAATCGATGTCCTCCGGGGCGAAGGCTCTGCCTCCGTTCAGGCCATGGCCCGTATGGAGAAGCACAAACCGGTAGACTCGCGTCTGCATCCGGCGCTCGAGCCACTCACGTCGTGGCAGTCGATCAGCAGTCTTCCAGTCGAAGATCGTCGCCCTCCCCTCCGGCGAGATCACCAACAGGTCGGGTTTGGCCTCCAGGACGTAACCTGCGAAGGGAAGGAGCAAAGTCTTCTCAGGGAGCCGCCGCCCGGGCACATTGCCAGGGAGAGCCTCCTGGTAGTTGTGCCAGAACAGGCGCAGGTCCGCATCGGACGCCATTGGCGTCAGGCGCTCCAGGGGGACGCCGAGCATGTGCTGGTGGACCATCAAGTGGAAGAGCGACCCGACACGTAACTGGCGCTCATGCTCCACCACAGGCTCGGCCTCGATGGCCGGCCATGCCAGGTGCTCCAGGTACCGCAGTGAGAAGCGCCGCGGACAATCGGCATAGTCCTGGAGGCTGTTCTGGCTGAACGTGAAGTCAGCGGGGAGCGGCATTCCGCCTCTCTTCCTCGTAGGTCTTCAGGACCGTGAAAGGTACCGAAGGGCCGTTTTTTCCTTTCCGCCCCGTGTTGTAGGTCACGATTAGCTGCCGGCGGGCCCGGGTGATCCCGACGTAGAAGGTGCGCAGACTCTCGGCCGCGTCGTCAAGCCGCGCCTTCCGGGTGGCGCTGCCCTCATCGAAACCGCCAAAGGGATCGTCGTCTATGATCATATACAGCTGAGCCTGGGCTTCTGCACCGACATCCAATCCATCGCGAATGTAGTAGCGCTGGGAGAAATAGGGATCCTCCGGGTGGGCCGATGGAAAGAAGGCGTTGCTCGCCTGCATCAGGTACACGCGGTCCCACTCCAGGCCCTTCGCCTTGTGGTACGTCGCTACCACAACCTTGCCCTTCTGCTTGTCCGGGTCGAAGCCGAGAACCTCGTCGCTGAACCCGATGAAGGACCTCATGTTGTTGGCGATCTGCACAAGCTCGTGCCGGAACTCGGGCAAGCGCCAGTCCGGGTTAGAGTCACCCGCCTCGGCCAGGAGCGAGGCGAGCTTCTGGGCAAGGGCCAGTTCCGGAGGCTCCCGGAAGAAGTCCTGGGCAATGGTTAAGACCAGCTGGTCGACCGGTAGCATAGCGGCGGCATGCCAGCGGCGCAGTTGTCGCCTGAATTCCTCGAGATCAGCGGCAAGCCTGCCGTCTTCCGGTGAAAGGGATTCTAGCCAGTCGTTGCCAGGCGCCGGCGCGAGGAATTCCTCGGTCCTCTGCAATTTCTGAAGCAGCCTCTGGCCACGGCTCACCGCGACAGCCTCCGTCTCTTCTTCCGCCTCGCCTCGGCGGAACACCTTGTAGGCATCTGCCAGGGTCTTCGGCGAGGTCGGATCGGCTAAATGGGCCAGGAAGTAGGTCAGCGCACCGGTCGTCTTGCGTGTCGGCGTCGTCGTCCGGAGGAGCTCGATGCAGGGCAGGTCCCTATCCCCCAAGGCTGTAGCTACCTTGCCACCGTGCTCGTTGGTCCTAACCAGGACCGCAACCGTGCGGTCCTGGTTGGCGGGCAGCCAGGCGGCGAGGTGGTCGGCCACCCAGGCGATTTCCCGGTCCTCGTCGAAATCCTGGTCGATGAACTCGATGATGGTCTCTTTGTCGGGAGGATTGGGCTGCGGGTCCCCCGGTGGGGCGGGGAGGATGAATGGCTCAGCTAGTGACTGCCGCAACTCAACGACCGGATGCTCGCTCCGCACCCAGCCGATGAAGTAGTTCGCCAGGTCGATGATGCTCTGCGTTGACCGCCCAGAGTTGGGAAGTTCCATTGGGTAGCGGGCGGTTTTCAGGAAGTTCAAGAAGTGCTCGGGACTTGCCGTTGTGAATGTCTCGAAGATCGCCTGATTGGGGTCCCCGACACGCACCCAGTTCCCGTTGTCGCCGGCCAGCCTGCGGAGGATCTCTTCCTGAAGGGTGCTCGAGTCCTGAGCCTCATCCTCCAGAACGAATGGCCAGCGGTCCTGTAGTCGTTCCAAGAGGCCGCGGTCGGCTTCCAGGGCGTCGATCGCGAGGCGGATCAGGTCGGAGAAGTCGACCGCGCCTCGAAAGCTCAGCGCCCGTTCGTAATCCCGATAGACGTCAGCCGCCATTTGGAGGAGGGGCAACGGGATCTCATTTGCAAGCCGGGCGGTCAGGTCGGCTTCCGACAGGCGGAGGTCTTTTGCCCGGCCGATGACTTGCGCAACGACGTCCTGTGCAAGCCTCGGCCATTCGTTCCTGCGCACCGACTCCGCCTTGCCCTTGTTCTCCAGAACCTCGAGGGCCAGGAGGCTGTCGATCACTCTCCCCGGGTTGGCTTTCAGCCACGCGTCGACCACCCGGTTTCGCATTCGCGTCGCCTCTTGATCGTCAACGATCTGGAACCCGTCGCTCAGTCCGACGAGAGAGGGGCGCTCCCGCACAATATCGTGGGCCAGGCCGTGCAGCGTCCTGACACGGTAGCCGATGTTCGGGAGGAGGCCCATCTCCCGGACAAAGCCCCCGATCCGCTGACGGAAGTTCTCGACGGCCGAGTTGACCAGAGTGACGACCAGGATCTCCTGTTCCTCTTCGACCATCCGCTCCGCCAGGAGCCTGGCGGCCAGAAGGGAGAGCGTGTAGGTCTTGCCGCTGCCGGGGACCGCAGAGATCCCCATCGATCCTCCCTGGTATTCCAGGATCTTCTCCTGCATCGGTCGCAGCTTGATCATGACCGGACCTCCGGGGCCTTTGACCAACCCAGCAGGACCTTCTGGATTGCCCGCATGAGCGGCCCGCGCTCCTCCCATCCGTGAGGACCAACATCGCTGAATCCCAGGTAGATCTTCTTGCGGCAACGTCGCACCAGCCCCTGTGTGAGCCGATAAAGTGCGTCCTGGCTAGCCGTCTCCTCATCACTGTCCAGCCACGGGCGCCCCCGCTGCCACTGGCGGCTCAGGACATAAGGATGGGTGAGGGGCTGGTAGATGCGCCGGGACCAGTCGTTGCTGTTCACACCCAGCCAGAACTGGTAATCGACCGGCTGGTTGCGCATGAGAAAGGTAAAGGCCGGCGAGAGCAACACAGCCTCCCGGTTGTCCGGGCCACGGCCCTCAAAGTAAGCCGCGGCGATGACACCTTCCTCAACCATAGCCATGTACTCTTGTCCCAACGGGATCCCGGTGCGGGCAAGGACCGGCTGAGCGACGTCCCTGAACTTACGAATCGATTCAATGAGGACGGCTGTCGTCCGCCCGGCGTCTAGACTGCGATGGAATCCAAACCCCGGTTGGGAGAGGACTTCCCCGAATAGCCGGGCAATGAAGTGATCGAGTTCGGCCAGCGGGCCGCCTGCATATGCCGCCAGCCAGGTTCGCAGCCTCTCATATCGTTCTCCAAGAACGAAAGATACTCGTGTCTGCAGGGCAGGGGGAAGTCGCTCGAATTCGAGGAGCCGCGGTGGGTCGCCCTGATTGAGGACCGCGGTGGTCAGCAAATGGGCACGGACCAAATCCATGCCTCCGATCGCGTGCATTAGGGACCGGCTGACATCCTCCGCGACGAGAGGCTTCCGCTGCCAGGCGGGGTGAGCCAGCTTGGCGAGCAGCAAGAGCGTACGCGTGGCAGGTTCATCCTTGAGAGCGCGAGAAGGCCGATGCGAGCGATACGGGATGTTCCGTTGACCGAGCTCGTATTCCAGGGTGAATCGGAGGACATCGGGCATAAAGGGTGCGAGGACGACAATCTCGGAAGGGGGGACCCCCTCGCCGAGCAGCGAGGCGATCTCGTCCGCCGCCCAACTGGTCACGAGATGCGAATACCTGACAGTCGTGAAGGAGATTGCCCGGCCCGCTTGACCATCCCCGTTTGCGAAGGAGGGCAACCGTCCCATAGCGCGCGCCAACTGGCGACCGAACAGGCGCACCTCATCAGGACTGCTGAACGACTGATCGAACTCGACGTGGTTCGTACAGGCATCCCGCAGCCGGAGGGCGCTCTTCGGATCGGCGCCGAGGAAAGTGCGGTGGCCGCCTTCCAGATCGTGGATGACAAGTGCCGAGCTCGCCTTCGGCAGCAGGTCCAACAAGAGGTCGTGAGCGGTCGGGGTGTCCTCTTCGATGTTGTCGACAATGAGGTGCAAGCCCTGCCCGAGGAGGTAATCCTGGAAGAGAGGGAGGTCCCACAGGTGCTTGACGAAGACCTCAAGCTGAAGCGAGAAGTCTAGCAGGTTGTGGGCCAGACAGTACTTGCGGAAGCGATTTGCGCACTCTTGAGCCTGAGAGTAGGCCAAGCGGTGCTGGGCATCTCCCACCCAGGACGCGCTCAGGCGTTCCCCGAACTCCCAGTAGGGGAAGCCCACCCCGGCGGCCTTGTTCAGGTTGTCGAGAATCTGGCTATACAGGCGATTTCGCCGGAGCCGCACGCCTTCGAGATACCCCTGGGTAAGCAGATCCTCGATGGCCTTGGCCATGAAATACTGCGCCGTCTCGATGGTCAGGAAAGTGGGTGGGTCGGACGGCGTGTGGAAGCCGGCTTCCTCTGCAAGGAGCGGCCAGAAGAGCTCAATTGACCGCCTGGCAAGTCCTGCCAGTGTCTGGATCCTCACCCGCTCGGGTCCGGACCGTGCATATTGCAAAGCGGAGAGGTAGGGTTCCCCCAAGGACCTCTGGGGGACCAGAACGAGAACGGACTCAGACCAAGAATCGTTAGCCAGGATGCGCAGCAGCCGTGCGACCCCCGCACTCGTTTTGCCAGTTCCCGTGTGCCCGCTGAGGAAGGTGCGGATTCCGGAAGGGGCTTCGGCGATGGCTTTCTGAAATGGCTCAAGGCTAGGAAACTCGGGTCTCATCTGACTGTTAGACTTTGAACAACTACCTTTGGCCTGTCGAGGCAAGGAGTCAGTGTATACACCTTTGGAGGCCGTGGCAAGGGCCCGTTTCGGTAACAGGGGAAGTGAGCGAGTTGGGATTGGAATGGTTGGGTGCAGGGCGCGCGCAAAGCGATGGCAAGGAGTGCCCGTAGTGCAGAAGGCTGCGCCGGGCGATGTCCGAATTGGCGCCAGCTGGATATTTCCCCTAGCCGGCAGGATACGGCAGGTCCCCGCATGCGAACGGGGTGGTGGCCCTGGCGCGGGTGTGGCAAACCGGAAATAGGGCAGAAGACCGGAGGTGTCCGTATAATGATAGGTAGCGGCGAACGAAATGAATCGAATGCATAGGGGAGTAATGACGTGTCGAAACGGCCTTTGATTCAGCTAAGCCGGCGCGCCGAAGTTGCTCTTGAGCGACTCCAGGCACAGGATCGGCGGCGTATTTCCATTGCTTTAGGCAAGGTTGTAACGAGAGGACTCGATTCGAGGTCAGTTATTAGACTTGGCGAGGGAGCAAGTGGCCGGGTCGGGCTGATCCGCGCCGGTAAAGATTTGAGGATCATATTTAAGAAGACGATGCACGGGGTAGAAGTCCTCGATATCGTTAGGCACGACAAGTTACGCCATGTTCATGACACCTTCTGGCATGAAGGTGGTGCAGTATGAAGTCATTTAGGTCGATTGCTTTCGATCCAAATGCTTTCACCATAGAATTGGCTCGCTTTGCGTCACTGCTCGACCGCAAGTCCGAGCTTTCAGAAAAGAAGGAATTGCTGCCGCTATTCGTGAACAGTCCCAACTTAGTCGCTATGCTTGGGAATTTGCATCCAGGCATTACGAGGGTTGACCGTATTGCATCCGAGTACGATCTGTTCGGTGACTTCGCGTGCGATTTCGCCGTTGGAGATTCAGGGCGCAATGCCTATTGTTTCATCGAATTGGAGGATGCAAAGAGGAATAGTATATTCACGCCGAGCTCAAGGGCCACTCCTGATTGGGCTACGCGTTTCGAGCACGGCTTTAGCCAGATCGTGGATTGGCTATACAAATTATCAGACACTGAAAAGTCGGATGCATTTGAGAACCGTTTTTGCGCTAGATCCATTGATGTGATGTGTATTTTGCTTGTCGGCAGATCCGCATTCATATCGCAGCCTGAGCGCCGCCGCATTTTGTGGCGAGAGCGGCACGTTGTAGTGCACTCGCAAAAGATCCGGTGCCTAACGTATGATCAGTTGCGCGAGGAGTTCTCTTATATCTTGACGACCTATCCTAAAGCATCTGTGGCCGATGAAAGACTAGTCGCTCGTGGGGAGAACCGCCATGCAGGCAATGGAGCCGACCGGCAAGGCCGGCGGATGATTGATATGTCGGGCCGCAGGGCAAACGTAGACACCTAAGGGGGAAACATCGTGTGATGTGTATATGAATATCGTGATCGCTGGTCCATGTGGTGTGGGTAAGAGCGAGATCGGGCGGGCTTTGGCTGAAGAAGCGGGGCTGAGCTTCCTCGAGTTTGATGAATTGAGAGCAGACGAAATGGGCAGAAGGAGAGAAGGGTTTTCGCCATGCTCAGTCAGCCAACTGGATCTTCGCAAATGTTTGCCGCCTGTGCTGAACGCCCTTTGCAGAGAATTTGTGTTGGATATCGGCGGTGACACGGTCTTCCGGCGGGATGCCAACAACAGTGAACGCCGAGAGCAGGTTCTTTGGCTCAAAAGAAGCTACTGTGCCTTGTTGGTGGTTCTCACCGCAGAGCGTGAGACGCTCCTTCAAAGGTTCTCCGAAAGCAAGCATCAGGGCACGAGTGAGTTCGATGGGCTGTGGTTGGATTGGAAATCGATTGGAGAACCTTACTGGCTTGGATGCGCTGATAAAGTGGTTGATACGACCAGCAAATCGATCGAGGATTCGATCATGGAAATTGGGAAGGCGGAGAACAGATAGGGAGTTGTTGGCATCTTGAGCACGTGCGGCCCAACACCGGCTGCAGCGGACAGCGGGTCCGCCGCAGAAGAAATGCGCCCAGGTCGAAGCGGCGCGACAATGCAAGCGATTGTCCCCAGCCCCGACGCTGCCGCTGAGCCCATCCGTTATACGGGGTTGGGAGGGACTGACGCGTTGAGAGCGTGACATGTTAACCACGATCATGCAGAAGTACCTTGGAGACCGGATGCAGTGGTACGGGTCCCGTACGATTCCAAGTGAACAAGTCCTGCTGCCCATGATCCGTGACATCAGTGAAAGCCCGGCTGCGCACGCCGACGAGTTCTACGCGGGCTTGGTTATCTCCGATAGCTACTTCCTCCTTGGCTGGCTGGAAGAGGCTCTCGCGGCCTGCCCCGCTCCTACGATCGGACAGCAGTGGGCGTTACTATCGAACAAGAGGCTCAACCTACTGTACGCGAATGGCAAAGATATTGGCGCCACGGAGGCCCTCGGCCTGTTTCCGAAACGCCTGACCAAGTACGGCTTGGAAAACGTCGAGCGAGTCGCTGTGATAGTGGGGGAACGAATATCCGAGCTGTCTCGCGGCGGCAGTATCCTCGAATCAACGGTTCGGGTCGAGGGGACCACGCTGCAGACCCCGTTTATTGCGTACAACGGCACCCTGCACTCCAAGGAAGTCTCGCTATCCGCCGCCTACTACGATTTCACGAGGTCATCGTCCCTTCGGGAGACAATCGGGAACCTATCGCGCCTAGCCGAAAACCTCCTCCGGGAGGAATCTGGCGTACCTAACGTGGGTGAGGGATGGGTCGCCGAGACGCGTCTCTTCCGAGAGCTCCAACGGGCATTTCCGCAGTTGCGAGTTGAACAGCACGCGTCTCCCGACTGGTTGGGGCGGCAGCACTTGGACATCTACTTTCCAGATATCCGCGTCGGGGTCGAGTTCCAAGGGTCCCAACACGAACAGCCGATAGCGTACTTTGGTGGTCAAGCGGCTTTCGAGGTGCAGAAGAACCGCGACAAGAGCAAGCAGGCAAAGTGCAAGCGGAATGGAATTCGGCTTGTTTATGCTCAAGCCGGGTACGATCTGTCCTCGTTGGTGTCCCAAGTGGATGACATGTTGGAAGCACTAAGAAGGGCACTGCCTTAGGCCCGGGCGTCAAACAAGTACCAAGATCCAGGTTCTACTTGAGAGCCACCTCGAGGTCGACTGCGGCGATTGCGTCCACCGTCTCTGCTAGTGAGTGGTTAGGCGAACCCGCTGGGCGGAGCGGGCGGGCGAGGCGCTATTGACTACGGCTGAAGGATGATCCCGTTGTTCCGCAGGACTTGGACCGTCCCATGGGCACCGTCGATGATCTTCTTGGATATGTTGAGAGCTTTCTTCTTCGTGGTGCGGCGGACGAGGGCCGGCCAGACTACCTCAAAGAATCTGTCGGCGTCGGTTGAAGCAAGTGCTGCGAGGGTGTCGAGGCCAGCGTCACGTAGCCTGGCGCTCATTTTGTCTTTGTGCTTCTCAACAAGGGACCTCTGCTCTTCGTTCAGTTGGGCGAATGAGGCCCAGTTGACGAGTGCCAGAAGGTCCTTGGTGCGCACCAGCTTTCCCAGCTCCTCTTTCATGGTTGAGAAATCGCCGGAAGATTGCTGGTCGACGATGAAGGCATTGAACTCCCTATTGAACTTCCTGTTCAGAAGGCCGTGGGCGATTGCGCCCTTGCGGAGGAGAAAGGCAATGTACTTGTAGGAAAGGGGGTCTGCCTTGGCGGCTACCTTCCTTGGAAGACTTGCCAGAAACGCTTCGCGTTCCTTTTCAACCTCAGGGAGAATCTGAGTGGCAATATACTCCCTGGTGTTGTATTCAGTGAGGCCCGGAAGGCTGGTTACGGGAATGAGGAAGAGACCAATGTTCTCGAAAGGTCTTACTACCCCTGAAATGCGCATTAGGAGCGAGCCGAATGGGAGCATGCGCTTGCGCTCCATTGCGTTGAAGACGGCGGAGAATCCCTCCGAACTCTTGACGATACAGAGGTAGTCCTGGGTCAGTTTGAGATGATCTTTGACTCGGTCCCGATAGATATCAGAGTACTCTAGAAACGAGACGACGACCTTCTGGAGGTCGGTGAGTTGGCGGCGAGTCTGAGCTTCGTTGAGGCGCAGCTGGTGCGTCTGACGGCGAAGCCTGGCGTTGAGTGCCTTCTGGCGAAGGTAGTCGAAGGTACTGCCTGCGAGGGACTGGACTGCAGCGAAGATGACAACGAGGATGAGTACCAGAACAAGGGGCAGTCGGCGTATCTCCTCGACGAAGAGAGCGGCAAGCAGAAGGCCGACATTCACTGCATACGAGATTCCGAACTTGAGCCTGTCTGACATGGTGGGTCCCTCGGCAGTCGGGTTCAGGGTCTGAAGATAGCCTCGCCAGCGGGTGGTCGGGGGCATGATCTGCTCAGCGTGGGAACGAGCCGCATTGGGCGGAGACCCTGATCGGGTGAGAAGTCGTCGGTTCGCCTAACGGCCTCGAACTGTGCCGCGCGGCGGGGCGGGCACAACCTCTATTCTATGTCCTCTGACATGGCTGGCAAAGTGATGTTCCCCTGCGGCGGGAGCCGCATCGGCATAAGTGAGTGGTTAGGTGGCAGGAGTCTTGGGACGCTGGAGTGGGGCGCTTGATCGCATAGCGTGGTCGACCGTTGATGATATCTTGGCGAGTAGATCCGGGAATGCGGTGAGGGTACAGATGATGAACTGAGAGAAGAGCGAGTGTAGGAAGTATCGCTGGCCCGCGAGAAGGCCTTTGATGGTTTCGAGGGGGGCGTCAAGTAGCTTCGGATCGGCATTCCTCGCGTGGTGTATGCGCTTCAGTTGGGCCTTTTGAAGCATTTCTCGAAGTGACGAGAAGTGCCAGACGCAGTGCTGCTCGAAGTCAGGACTGTAGTCTCTGTACAGGACAATGTATGGATGAGGGTCCCCGAGCGTTGCGATATCGTCCGCCGCCATCACGTCGGCGACGGAAATTGTGGGGTTGGCGATATAGACCGGTGCAGACGTGAGCAGGATTGGGCAGTAGAAGAATGGCACGTTATCGCGTGGGTGGCCATTAAGATTAAAGGACACCAAATCGGAGAACAGACGTGGAAGAGCGTACTGGAGCTGGGAAATCCCTTGGTGAATGTCAGCGTCGAACGCATTGCCGTTGCTCAGGTTGACCTCGACACCCTTGAGCGCGAAGGGGATGTGTTCGTCAAAAGGCACCGTCGCATTCGCAGAAAGCACAGTCCATGAGAACTCGTCAATTGAATGCAGTGTGCTCCCGAGCGTGATGGGGGAGAGATCTGGCTGGTTCGGGTCCGGGAGGAATAACCAGATAACCCTCGGATGCCTATACTTGCATTCCACCAATAAGGACAGGGCGGCCTGGATCCTGTTGGGGTCTGAGAATGGGTAAGTGGCACGCGCCTCAATATCGACGGAGAAGTCCTTCGCTACACCTGCGTCTTCTCGGGAGTAGGCGTAGTCTGCGGAAACGGAAAAACCCGCGGACGTGAGGAGTAGGGATGCTTCGTATTCAAGAGGGACCCCAGAAGCGAGTAAGCCGGTCTTCCACTTGCCGTCTGTGTCAGACATTAGCGGGCTCCGTGTGGGATAGCCGACGAATGGCAAACGATGACGCTGCCGGCTAACGGCCTCGAACTGTGCCGCGCGGCGTCACAGGCACGACCCTGATTCTATTGAAGCTTGGATTAGAGGCAAGGCCGCGATCCCCCTGCGGCGGAAGCCGCGTCGGGACTAGTGAGTGATTAGGCGCCCGCGCGTGACGCATGCCAGGCGGGGTTTGTCGGGACCTCGATGGCATCGTCGAGGCCCAGAATCTTCGCGGCAATGGACCCATTATTGTGACGGGCTTTGAGGAGGCTCTCGGTAGCATTGGCGACTACTGAGTTGTCATGCTGGTTGAGAGCTTCAACGAGGTCGGAGACTGCCTGGGTTGCACCGCGCCAAGCATGACCTCCAACGGCCGAAGCGTGCCTCCAGTGAACGTTCGCGTAGAGCTCGTTGAGATGATCGAGATCCTTGTGGAACGCAGTTGTGAAGACTGATGCGGCCGCTGTGGGCGAGTCCGCCGCTGCGGCTTTGTCCCTGAGGGGCTGCATCGCCCTCCATGCATCGACTCTGTCCGCGGGAAGACTCGTGAACCGCTCCCAACCCTCTTGAGCGAGAAAGCCCGGTTTGATCAAGTGGCGGACGTGACGGGCCTCGTGATACACGAGGGCGAGTCCGTCGGCAAGCAGTTGCATCGTCTGGCTGGGTGGTTTCATAAGGCTTCGGCAACTGTATCTCGTGGCGCAAGCACCTAACTAATGGATGACACGGTGTCCCCCGCATAAGCGGCTATAAGTCTTGACCCGCACAGGCGCCAACCCGATTTTGGGGGATCGGCGGAGCATCACGTGGGACGGAACACCTTGCCAGTCGATCCACATGAGTATATGCGACAACCACTTACTTGGAGAAATGGGCCTGCAGGCGAGAGGAGTTTTGGGAGAGGCAGAAGCTAGGGGTTGTGTTCGCCATCCCTTGTCGAGGAGTGCCGGAAAATCGGAAGACTCGGCATCCTGAGGTTGAGTCAGCAGAGGGAATTCGGAAGGTGACGAACCCGAAGGACTGTGGTTCGTCGGTGAGGCTCAGCCCTACCGGATTAGGAGACGAACCAGCGATCCCCCGGTTACGAGCCCAGTGAGGGAAATCGAGTTCATCAGACAAAGAATCTGCTTGAATCAGGCTGGTAACCCCCAATCGACACCGCGTGGGGACAACAAAGAATCGAGGCTCAGATGGCCTCGATTCTGCTTTCGAGTAGCGGGGGCTGGACTCGAACCAGCGACCTCCGGGTTATGAGCCCCAACCTGGGGGAGGGGACCTCAAACAGGATTTCCAACCGCTTGAGGGTGCCACCCGTTGTTCAGTATCCTCGAGCCCAACGAGGTTAATCCGTAAGTGTAGTTCGAAGAGTACCTCATGATTGGCGCGTTTGTCAACACGCCGAGATTGATTTGCCGAGATTGATTGAATCACGAAGGCTGCGAATTGAATCCTAGATAGACAGGCAGAATCCAAGATGGGAGCATTGTGCACGTCCAATCCGGGCCCATTCTCGGCGGATGGGGTATTTGGCTAGGACAGGGTGTTGCGCGGCCATGGGGCGGGAAATACGCCGCTATTCTGCCCTTGATGGAGGAGGCCTAGCGGCACGAAGATCCACCAGGATGAGCTTCCAGGCCGATCTCAGGTACGGCAGGACCACCAAGGACCTTCCGCACCTCCTTCACTCGCTATGCTTGGTCACTCATTCGGAACTCTTTCCGCAAAGGGCACAGCCTATGAGACCGACGGCTGGCGTGGAGCGAGGACCGCCGTCCGCGGCCGGTGCAGAAACGCCCAACCCGTGAGAAAGACCAGCCCGGCGACACACAGGTAAGCGAACAGGTCGCCGATACGGCTGTAGACCGTAGTGACGCCGCGGGTCGGGACGCTGGTGATCATGATGCCGTCAGAGGTGGTGAAATAATTCTGGCTGCCGAGCAACCGTCCCTCATAGTCAGTGATGGTTGATAGGCCTTCCCCTGTCGGACGCACCAGCGAAAAGCCATTTTCAATGGCACGGTAGGTTGCCACGACGGCGTCCTCGGACTCAAACGGGTGCACATCGTGATACGGCGCGATCAGGATGTCCACGTCCTTCTGTCCGGCCTGCCGGATCAACGGCGAAAAGTGCATGTCGTTACAGATCGCGGTGCTTAAGCGGCCATAGGGGGTGTCCGCGACCGGCAGTTTCCCCGCACCGGCAATGGTGTAATAGGATTCGGTGGGAAAGACGGGGTAGGTCTTGTCATACGTCCACAGGATGGTGCCGGTATGATCCACCAGGATCGATTGGTTTCTTACGAAGTATTGCGATTGGGTGCGGGCAAGCAGCCCGATGGAAACCTGGATATATGCGCCGTACAGCCGCGCCAGTGCTGCCACCCGGTCAAGTGTAGCCGGTTCATCTTCCTCCAGAACCGTAGCGGAACCTTCCTGCCAGCTGACGATCTTGGCACCGCCGCGCAAAGCCGTCTCGGTGCGCGCCAGCAGCTGGTCCACGGTCGCTTCGAGCTTGGGGCGGACGGCGGCGCGTTCTGCGTCCGTGGCTTGGCCGAAGTTCGCGCCGATGAGGCTGGTGGCTGCGGACGAGACTGCCTGGTCCAAGGTGATGGTGGCCGCTTCAACGGTCTGTGAAGAAGGAGCGAAGAAGTTCAAGCGGATACTGCCAAAGAGCAGGATCGCCAACAGAACGCCTGCGAACACCCCCAGCTTGCCCAGGACCGGCCGCCAGTCAAAATGGTGTTCCCAGAACGCATTCACCGTTGAGGCGCCCCACATGATCAGGAAAGTCAGCCCCCACATCCCGGTGATGGAGAGGATCTGCATCAGGGCAAGGTTGTCGTACTGGGAATAGGCAGGCGATCCGGTGGAATTGATTGCCCTTGACAGCGACATCAACCAGTCTACGGTCACGAAAGCCAATGGGAAGACAAAGAGCCTTGCCCAGGAGGCTAAACGCGAGCCGATCAGGCGGTCGGCGGCGTAAGGCAGGGTATACATCACCCCCCTGATCAGGGGGAAGGTAATGATCCCCACGATGAAGACCCCCACATTGCTGGTATCGGAACCGCGTAACCCGATCATTATGCCGGCTGCATAGGCCAAAAAGATAAGCGGTAGCGCGACCGGTGCTCGCCGCGATGTGCGCGCGAAGCGAAGCAGGAAGATCGGGGCGAGCCAGGCCGCCAGGGGAATCACGGTTTGGAAAAAAGTAAACGGCAGCAGCAGAAACCCGGCGAGCAGCCACAGCCAGTCCGAACGCTGGGAAGGAAGATTGATGATGCCTTGAAAGTAACTGTCTCCCGATTCCTGTTTCATCGGTCCTCCGCGTAAATATCTTGATGAACCGGAACCAGCAACCGATCAAAGCTGTGCAACGCCAGCCGCATCCATTGTAGACCCCTTGTAGACCCTTGACAGATGGAAACAGTGCAAGAAATCATTTGGCCGCAAGGTAGTCTTCGACCTCCGAGAACAGTGAACGAACGGGACGAGCGGCCCTAATTCCCCTAACAAGCGGAAGGAATAGTTGCCATAGGCGAACAGATCAAACCTCAGTGCTGACAATTGAATTTCCTTTCATCGCTTGTGGGGGCGATCCTGCTGGCAGGGGAAAAAGGAGCCAAATGTAGAGGCCAGCTTGGACAAACGAATCCACCATCAGTTCGATGGCATGCGGGATTCGCAGCCCCAGAGGGAGCCAATAGGCCTGCACGATGACCTGGTTGGCAATCTGGATAAAGACAACTGAGCCTACCCACAGCCAAAGGGCAGTAGGCTTCCCCTCCCATGAGAAGAGGATGGGTGCCACGGCCAGGAGGAACAATGACCCACGAAGCACCTGCATGACCAGGAGGGTGCTCATAGCAGGCAGGGTCAGCCCAAGGTTCAAGCTGGGGTCCTCATAATAGTGAAGGGTAAAGAGCGCCGCAATGCGCCCGATCACGTAATAGATCGGCGGATAGATCACCCAGGCGGCCAGAAATCGCCATGCCCACCCGGGCCATTGGCGGGCGGAGAAGAAGGCTGTGATGATTCTTCCCGCCGGGAGGACCTCCCCTTGAGGTTGCCATAACCAGGCGATTGCCGCCGCGGCGAAGAAGGCGGGGAAGAGGTCTGAAAAAATGCCCGTGGTCATGTGGGGAAGGGGGGTAAAAAGCAGCCCATCCAGCAGGTTCAATAGATAATACAGCAGGTAGTTGCAAAGTCCGATCGCAAGCACGCGCGGCCAAAAGCTCCAATTCAGATTCTGGAAACATTCACCCAAGGCGATTGCGATCATCGTTCCGGAAATGAGCATTAAGGGCAAAAGGGCGCTCATGCTCACGTTCGCCGGTATCGATGGCGAGGGCAGGCTGAGCCACCCGGCGACCACGCCGCCGATCAAAAGTCCTACGAGGGAAGCCAGCGCCGCAACGGCTCCTTTGAGAAGGTCAGACCCGCCTCTCTTAACAACTTCAATCGCTTTCATGATGATCTCCTTTCTATGGTTTCGACCTCCAAATCTCAAATCCCATTTTCTAGCTTCACGACACAGCAGGGATCAGCCCATAACCGACCTTGGCCGCATTTTCTCCGTAACCCGACAGCTCGGCACGAAGCGTGCGATCCCCCAACTGAGTGCAGATAAGAGTGCGCGCTATGGTTAGCAACGCCGGGATAAAAGTCCACCACGAGCCTTGCACTAGCGGGATGACCAGTTTATAGATCAGCGAGCCCGCATATCCGGGCTGGCGGACGAACTGGTATCGGCCGCTTCTGGTAACCGTGTTGCCCCGGTCTTCCTGGATGCGTACGGTGGTTGCAAAGAAAGGATTGGAGGCCATCGTCCATAGAACCGACATCTGGCTGGTGAAGGCCGGCATGAGTCCGAACCACCACAGTCCAGTACGAATGGGTCCGCTCCGTCCAAAACGGGCATCCAGGCCTGCCGTGATCAATACGGCCAGCGCACCGGCGACAACTATGGCGGGGGCGAGGAACTGGTCCGAGGCTTTGGTTCCTGCGCGCACCTGCGACCGTTCTGCCAGAATGCCCGGGCGGCGAGGGATCAGCACAATCGCGCTCAGTGCCTGGGTCAGGGCATTCATCTCCAAATACACCCAACCCTGGATCCAGTACAGCCTTCCGGCGGCGAGGAACAGAATCGCGCCAAAGATGACCAGCGCGGCAATCATTTGCCCGGCCCTGTGCGCGACACCTCGCGCGGTTTCTTTTTTGAACCTGTTGAATGGATCGGTGTTGCCATGTTTCCTTTCCCTTCAAATCCGGATGCCTTCAAAGAATGGTTCACTTCTGCCATATGGACTTGTTGCGGGACAGGACGTTGTTCGCTAGATGCTCCTGGCGCCCCAACGAGGCGATGAAAGGTGGCCCCACGCATCGGCAAGCCTTGGTCAGACCGAACCCATCAGCTACAAGCCCCTACGCAACAGCACTTGGCGCCCGCGGAGATCAGGCATGCTTTCACCAGATGAGAACGGCCGCGAGGAGATAGGGCACCACGGCAAGGACTGCCAGCCAGGGCGAGCGACCACGACGCGGATTGTGGCTGTCCCACTGGAAGAGGAAGACGGCCAAACCATAGGCGGCCAGCCCGCCAGCCAGGAGGATCAGGAGTGACCCAATGGGGTTCGCATCCGCAGGCAGCCCAAACGCCAGGGCTCGAAAGGCGTTCATGGCATGGCTGGCGGGCAGGAGCATAGCAACCCTGCGCATTGCCGCCGGCAGCATGCTCGAGGGCATCATCAGACCCGCCAACATCATCGAGGGTACAAAGTAGAGCTGGCTGATCAGGAGGGTGGCACGGGTGTTGGATGAAATGACCCCAATAAGCATGCCGAGGCCGCCCATGGCGAAGATTGTCAGCAGCCCGACCAGAACGAAGTATCCCCAACTGACCGGCAGATGAGCCCCAAGAAGCGGCACGGCGGCCACGGTGATGATCGCGGAGACCACGACCATGTGCAGCAGGCTGCTGAGCGCCGGGATGGAGAGGATGGAGGCGGCCGGGACGCCGTTGATCTTGAGACTGCGGTAAACCCCGGCCTCACGCGCCGATACGATCGGGTTTGGCATCCCCAAGAGCGTGCTGGTCATGACCGCGATGATGATCATCGCCGGGATGATCGTCTGGCCAAACGTCGGGTCGATGTTGCCCAGCAGCGCCCCCAGCATGGCGAACAGGGCCAAGGGAAAGAGGTAGTTCATCAGGAGGAGCGAGCGGTCGCGCAGGCCGTTCTTGAAGTCGTAGTTCAGGTGGTAAAGAAAAGCAGCCATGTTAACCTCCCCTCGGGCGATCTGGATGGATGATCTCCAGGAAACGTTCTTCCAATGAAGGGCGCTCCACGCGCAAATCGACCAGACGGTCTTGGTGAACCTTCAGGTAATCCAGGATCGACGTGACCGTCGGGCCTGGGTCGCTGCTGAAATACAATGCGTACCCGCCCTTGAACTGATGGCGGCGAACCCCGGGGAACCCAGCTCCGTTCTGAGCCAAGCAGGAAGATTCCGTCGACACCGAGATCTTGACCAGCCCATCCCCGCTGGCCGTCAGTTGAGTGGGGCTGCCGGTTGCGGCGATCTTCCCCTGGAGCAGGATGGCGACCCGGCTGGCCATCTTTTCAGCCTCCGCCATGTCATGGGTCGCCAGAATGATGGTCGCTCCGTCCTCCTGCAGCTGGCGCATCAGGTCGTGCAGTTCGATGCGGGCAGGGACATCCAGCCCTGCCGTCGGCTCATCGAGGAAAAGGACCGGCGGGTTGTGGGCTATGGCAAGTGCCAGTGCCAGGCGGCGCTGCTGGCCGAGGGAGAGCATGCGGAATTGGGTCTTCTTTTTCTCCCCTAGCCCAAAGCGGTCCAAGAGGTCATCGCGGGGGGGAAGACCGTGATAGGCGCAGAAGAACTGCATTGCCTCACGAGCGGTCATGTTGCCGGGCAGGGCAGACGACTGCAGTTGGACGCCGATCTGATTGCGCAGCTGTCTGAATTCATGCGCCGGGTCCATCCCCAGGATTCTCAAGCTGCCGCCGTCCGGCTGGCGCAGCCCCTCCAGGCTCTCAAGGGTAGTCGTCTTCCCAGCGCCGTTCGGTCCCAAGAGGCCAAAGATCTCCCCTTGGAAGACCTCCAGGCTGATGCCGTCCACGGCCGCGAAGTCGCCGTACGTTTTCCGAAAGTCCTGAACCTGGACGATCGGTTCTTTTTCCATTTCAGCCTCCTCGATTCTCTGCTTGTGCCACTCGGCCGAGCCTATCGTCCAGCACCCTTCTCCAGGCGTTCGACGGAAAGAAGGGGGACACCCAGATCGCGCAATGAGGTCAGCAGGCCGTGGAGCGCCGCCTGGTCAGCAACCGTTCCGGTCAGGGTTGTAATGATCGACCCGTCTCCCTCCCGCACGATCTCGACCTGGGGATCACGCAACCAGTCCAAAAACGAGGAACTGGGGCCGCCACGGATCCGAATCCTGTACCGAGCGAGTTCGTCGTCACGGAGGCGTGGGCTGGACTTTTTCAACGGGGCACCTCGCACGGAAACAATTGCTCGTCAACTCTGGCGGCAGTGTACACGTGGGCAGGGATGAGCTGCATCCTCCAAAAGGACGATCTGGACCTGCGGAAGGGATGATTCCCGCGTCCTGCGGCGGGAGGGGGGCGCTCACGGGTCCGCGGGTAGTGGGCGAAGGGCAGAGGTGCTGGCGGCTCCGCATCTGCGGCCAGGTAACCTTGGCTTGAGACCCTCGCGGGGGTTTGGCTGTCGGATCGACTACGGTTCCCTGGCCGCTCAGGGATGCCCGGGGTAGTTCAGAAGGCCGAAGCTACGCTGCGTGAGAGGGTAGTTCTCTTCCTTTTGCTGGGGCTAGTCGGGCGGAGGGTTGCCCCTTCCGCGGGGACGCGTTGGCCCAGATGGGGTCCATCCCCTGATGACAATCTGCATCCAAGCCGTGGAACAGAACGATGGGAGCGCTAGCGCTGGCCAACCCGGGAGGCACCTCCCTCGCTTTTCTGAACTCTGTTGTGTCGCCCGAGACGCCCCCTACTTGGGACAGCAGGGGCCAGAGCGTCAACCGGGGGAGCGAAGGCAAGCGCGGGCGGATCGGAACCAGGGTGGGGCCTCGCTTGCCGCAGCGGCACCGCCTGTGGGGGAGGTCATCCCATTTCCCGGCGCGCAAGAAGCCTGTTAATCGGGGGGCAGGAGGCCGGTCGCCCTGGCTTTCGATACAGCCTGGGTCCGGTTGCTCGCTTGCAGCTTGCTGAGGAGGTTCGCAATGTGGGTCTTGACCGTGGTCCGGGAGATGACAAGGCGCCGCGCGATCTCCTGATTGCTGAGACCCTCCGCGATCAGCCCCAGCACCTCCCTTTCTCTCGGGCTGAGCGGCTCCAGCCAGGGACCAGAGTAGGGGAGTGCTGCCAACGGGGCATTCTCTTGACTGGGCTCGGCCTGAAAGGCTTGCAGGATTCTCCGTGCGTTGGCTTCAGAGCCACCGCGCCGGGCAGCCTCAAGGAGCCGCCGCAAAGTGATCCCCTCGTCCAGAAATGTGCGGACATAACCCTCGGCGGCGGCCAGGTCTAGAGCACGGGAGAGCGTTTCCAGCGCCAGGGCGCTTTCGTCCTGCGTCTGCTGGGCAAGCGCGCTCAGCGCGAGGAGCTCAATCACTCGGCTAAGCCTAGCCCCGCCCTGGGCCGCCTTGAGCAGACGTGAGATCAAGTCGGTGGCGGGCTCGAGCTCTCCTTGGGCAAGAAAGACCCGGGCCAGAACTACATGCTCGGCCTCGTGCAGGTATGAGAGCTCGCCCCCCGTGCTCAAGCCGCCCCCTTCGGCCCAATGCCGAGCCAGCTCCAGCCGCCCGCACTGAAGCCACAACCTGGCCCTCAACGCCCGCGCGTGCGGAAGCACGGCTTGGCCGTTGTGCCGCTCCAGGAGAGTTTCGAGGTCATCCAGGACTTGGATAGCGCCATCCCAATCGCCTAGGGCAGCTTTCACCCGTGCCAGGCAAAGATGCCCAGGAGGCAGGCTCTCCCAGTTGGGCAGCTGCCTGCTCATGGCCACGCTTTCTTCGGCACGCTGGCGCGCGCTCACCAGGTCGTTCCACTCGTAATGGAGGTTGGCCAAGCCTCCCTGTAGCACGGCGGCTCCGAACACGTTGGCGCCTCGGGCCCCCCCGGACTTTTCGAGCCCCCTTAGATAGATCGACTCTGCCGCGCGCAGATTACCCTGCAAAGCCTGCACCTGGGCGGAATGCGCGATGGCCAGAAGCTGGAGAACCGGATTCTCTTGCTGGACGGCAAGGTCCTCTGCCTCGGCTAGCGTCCGGCTGGCGCCCTCCAGATCCCCGCTGAACTCGCGGGCCAAGCCGAGGTCATAGACGACGGGGGGCCGCAGCGCTTCAGGTCGGTTGTAGGGAAGAGCTGCCGTCTCGGACAGGCGCGGGAGGACCTCCTCCGTGAGCTGAAATACCCGCGGCAGGTCGAAGCGGTTCATGGCCACAGTTGCGCGCACGGCCATGGCCTCAACAAACGCGCCCCGCAGGATGGCGGGCAGCTCGGCAATGCGCTGGGCAGAAGGCGCCACACCCAAGGCTTGCTCCATAGCCACCAGACATCGCTCCGCCTCATCCGCTCGCCCGCTGGCTAGCGTCACCCATGCGTAGCACAACGTCAGAGTGGGCTCTCCGGCCACGAAGTCAGCCGGGAGCGCAGCGATCCACTCGCACAGCGTCTGATACTCACCCCGCGCGTACATCTGCGCCGATGCAAGCAGGATCAACCGTGCCGAGTTTGGATGGTCCCGCGCCGAGATCGCATGCGCGACGGCCTGCTCCAAGTATCCGTTGCCCTCGTGCCACGCGCTGGCCTTACGGTGCAGCAAGGCAACTGCCTGAACGTCTATGGTGCCCAGGAGTCGCCGCCGCAACAGCTCGGCAAAGAGCGTGTGGAACCGGTACCACCCGCGGTGCTCGTCCAGCGGAACGATGAAGAGGTTCATTCGTTCCAACTGTTCGAGGACCTGCTGACCGTCATGCCTTCCCGTCAGGGCGTCGCATGCGGGGGCGCTGAGGCGCTCCAGGATAGAGACGTGGAGAAGAAAAGCCTGGAGCTCATTGGATTGGCGCGTCAGCACTTCCTCCATCAGGAAGTCGGCAATGTGCCGCTCGTCCCCGGCCAGACGTCTCAAAACCGCGCTCCGATCGGAAACGCCTCGGAGCGTGAGAGCCGTCAGCTGCAGCCCGACCGCCCAGCCCTCCGTGCGGCCTTCGAGGGCGGCAATTTCAGCCGGGGACAGATGAAGGTCGTGAACCGCGTTCAGGAGTTCCTCCGCCTCATCCGTAGTGAATCGCAGGTCGGCGGCGCGGATCTCCAGCAGTTCTCCGCGCGCACGGCGGCGAGCCAGCGCGAGCGGCGGGTCCTCCCGGGTCGCAATCACAACCTGCAGGAAGGAGGGAGCATGATCCAGAACAAAGCCTACGGCCTCGTGGATCTCCGCGGATTGAATCGCATGGTAGTCATCGAGGACCAGCACGAGAGCGGAAGCGAGCCTGGTCAGGTCACTCACGAGCGCGGTTGCCAAGGGTTCGACCGGGGGAAGCGATCCCGCTTGCAGCATGCCCTCAACGCTTCCACCCAGGTCAGGCTCCACGGTTTGCAGCGCCGCGACCAGGTAACGCCAGAAGCGAGCCGGATCATTGTCCCCTGGCTCCAGGGAGAGCCAGGCTGTCCGGCGGCCACCCGCCCGGATCCAGGCCGCCACCAGCGACGACTTGCCAAATCCGGCGGGGGCAGAGGCCAGGATGAGGGGGCACGAACCCCCTTCGTCCAGCCGCCGGACAAGCCTCGCACGGGGCACGAAGCCCGGCCGCTGAGGCGGTGCATAGAGCTTGGTCGTCAGGATAGAGTTGGACAAGGCAGTCCGCCTGCCGCTTGGTTGCGGCATGCTGGCAGGATGCTCCGGCCGACAGGGAAGCCGGGGAAACCGCGATCGGCGTGAGTATTGTAATCCGGCGGGCCTTCCCAGGCAGTCCAGGGGAATTCAGCTGGCAGGACCATGAGGCTCACAGTCCTCCTGGGGATGGCGCGCAACCGCTTCACTAAGAACCAGGCCGAACTCGTTGCCGCCAGGTGAATGATGACGAGAACCAGAACGAGTCGACGGAGGGCAGCTATGGTACCGACCCGCAGGGCGATGGCCATGGTGGCGCTTTCATCAATGTCCGGCGAGAACCATGGCCCTTCGCCGGCTGCGGGCCGGTGAGGTCCGTTTCTCATTCTTGGACCTCTTGACAGGCGACCCTACGGACCCAGAGACAACAGGTTCTTGAGGTTTAGGCTGAAGATGTGTTCCACTACATTATCGGATAGATCCAACCGCTGTATCCTGTCAATTTGATCTCCTATGCGTGCATAGGGCATGTCAGACCCGAAAACCACGTGATCATAGCCAAACAGGCTGATCGCTTGCAGGATGTCTCTTCCCCGAATTCGGTGTGACCCGGAAGTGTCGAAATAGACATTTTCAAGATGTCCGCGACCCTCCTTCAGTATGTCGAGTCCGAGCAAGTGCGCAATGATAAACGCTTGGTCCCGGTTCCACCTGATGAATTGAAGCAACTTCCAGGTCTCGCTCTTGGAAAACAAATGGATGAATATTGGCAGTCCGTGTGACTTGGTAACATCAACCAAGCGAGAGAATTCAGCTCCATCGATGGCAAAGGGATCCCAGGCTTGGTGGAGCTTGATCCCTTTCACTTCATACTCTCGGATCTTCTGCTCAAGGCGGCTCAAATGCAGCGGCTCCAGGGGATTCACCCAGAGGAACTGAACGACGGTGTCCGGGAGCTCTCTTTTCAATTCGTGCACGTACTTGTTGCCATCCCCGTTGTCTTTCATGGACCTGTAGGCCATCCTCAACATCCGATTCAGGAAGAAGATGCTACTGGGCGTGTTCATGAACGAGATATTCGGCGGATCTCTGAGGTCCAGAATGTTCTTGGGGCTCGTGCACAGCACTATCTTGTCCAGCTTGTACTGGGTTGCCACACGCGAGATGGATTCTGCGGTTGAGTAATCTCTTGCCGCGTGAGCATGTCCATCAATGACCATTGGAACACCTCCTGCCCAGTTGGTCCGAACGGCGGCCTTCGAGCCAACGTGGGATTCAAGAGCGATTCGCCGATTCGCTGTCTGGACCAAGTCCCAGTTTCCGCGGGCCGCCTCGCCAGATCGCTTCTGCATACCCAACGGCGGGCGTCCCCCCTCTGGCAGGGCGAGCGTAGCGAGGGCCAGCCCGTCGGCGGCAGGTGGTGTTGGGCAGCGCTACGCTAGGGTTCTAGATCGGTAACGCGAAATGTCCTCTCAGTGTTTCGGGACGATGGCCCCGGTGAGCACTTTTCTTGTGGATTCCTCTCACGGGCGGACAAAGAGGCAGAACACGAATAGCGCCAGGATCGCTACCGCAAAGGCGCGTGAGTGGCGCTCTAGTACCCATCGGCTGATCGCAAAACTCAGCGCGAGCGCGACCAGGAAGACGATTGCGATCTTTGCTGCCACGAGACCACCTATCCACCCGAGGAGCGCCGCTTGCAGTCCCACGACGATGAAGAAATGGACCAGGTAGATGTAGCATGATGCCGCCGCGAGTTGCCGGTCGAGCCCTCTCGCGTAGTTCCAATAGCGGACGCCGAAGGAAACCAATACGACCAGCAGCGACAGCAGGAGAAACGACCGGAGGAAAGCGAAAACCAGCAAGTACCCGACGGCCAGATGGGCGGTGCCCGCGGTGTCGGCAAACATCGGCTGCCCGAAAATGAGATACGCCACCGCCAGCAGAGTGCTCAGCGCGCCCCACACCGTCAGGGAACCCAGCGGCCTCCCGTCGGCAAACCACCCCCGCGATTGTGCGTACACGCCCAACGCAAAGCAGCCCGCGAACGGCACCAGCCGCGTCACCTGGAACTCCAGGAACATGTACAGCGTAAACCAGCTCGAATCCGGGACTAGAAGCAGAAGGATGAAGTACGCGGCGGAGGTCAGCAGGCCGAACGACATCAGCGCCACGAGCACCGAGTGCCCGTAAGTCGACTTACGCGCGACGGGGGGGATCGGTCCGCCCCGCAAGCGGCGCACCAGCGCATAGATCAGCGCGAATAGGAGGAAGAAGACGAACAGCAACGAGAGGAACCAGTAGATGGCCTGAGTGGTTATCCCCACGGGCGCCTGGGTGAATCTGAGCCGGGTTTCAAAGCTGCCCAGGTATGACAGCCAGTACTTCCAGAACGGCCGCACGGGCTTGACAGGTTGGTCATAGAGCGCGAGAGGAAGGACGATCAGCACGGCCAGTGCCCAGGGCACCAACAGTCGCTTGACCTTGTCCTTGAGAAAATCCCCCAGCCCTTTCTTTTCTAGAGAGGGGAGCGCAAAGTAACCCGCGGCGAAGAAGAGCACAGGCATGATAAACACGTCAAGCAGCTCGCGGATGATGTCAGCTGCGAAGGTGTGGCTATCGTGGACCGTCCAGTGTGGAGCGACGATGGCATAGGCCGCGACCGAATGATAGACGACGACCAACACAATCATCAAGTAACGAAGGTTGTCCATGAAAGCGACGCGCGCCGAAGCGATGGACGTTGATGGTGCGTCCTTGGATGCATCCATGATGCCTGCCGCCCCAGTACTTTTCATTCGTGCCTCCTTGAGAGTGTTTCAGCCCTCTGCCGACGCGCTCGTTGAGCGACGGTCATTGGGCGTCTGTTTCCACCTCGTGCTTGGTTTCCTGCACCCTGCCGAAAACGGCTGGCCGACGCCCTGGGCGGCAGTTTGGGGCGGGATGAGATCACCATTCGGTAAGAGGCCTTTCTTCGAGCCGCCCGAATCCCTCCTTGGCTGTGAATCCTGCCGAATCCGCTCCACCCAGATCTTGGGCGTCTGAGATTGGGTCAAACTCGCAGCATGGGCGGAGCATCCAGCCGGGGTTGGCGTCAACTCCCGAACACGCCAACCGGAGGCCAGTGGCGCTCCCCGAACCACGCCCAGGACCACAGCGCACAGGCCCATGACCCCCCATAATGGCGATAGGGCTCCTTGCCGCGAGTTTGGGAAACAGGAAAGCGAAGCCGGCCGGCGCCCTCACGCGCAAGAGAAGCAGACCGCTCGTCAGAAGCGATAGGATTGCGAGGATGTATGCAATGGAGGTCATTCGACCGCTCCGGTGACTAAATGGGAACGATTGGCAATCCGCTGGGAACGAGGACTAGAAACCACGCCTCGAGGAAAAGGGCCGGGCTACAAAACCTCGAGCCGCGCTTCGGGAGTGCGGAGGGGATGCCCTGTGCCATTTGGGTCGTTATCCGCGAACTATTGGTGCTGACCCTTCCGTCCTTCATTGAGCGGAGCGCGAACGGACCTACCACCTTGACCTTGCGTGCTGCCCATCAGTCAATCCCTCATCGGCTAGTCCAACCCCGCGATCACGCTTTCGATGACATCCGGCCATGAGTATACGGATCCCTCGTCGATGCCAAATCGCACCACAACCGCCTGGGCCTGGGGCGAGACGACGATATACTGCCCTTGCGCGCCCAACGCCGTGTAATCGCAGCTTTCGTTGGGCTTCAGCTTGCCCCACCACAGATCCTTGCAGTAGCGGTCCGCCGCCCTCCAGGCCGCCGCGAGTGCCGGCGAGTAGGGACGGCGGTCATCGGGGTCGGGCGAGGTATACTCCTCAACCCCCTTCTCGGGTCATGAGCATACCTTTCATGTCGATTTAGATCTCCTTCCCCACAACGGCCTCCAGGGTGGACAAGAGAGCGGCTGGGGAATCCCCCTTGAAGATAAAAGCGTCCGCGCCCGCAGCCAACGCCTCGGCCTCAGAATCCGCGTACATGGAAAGAAGGATCACCTTCATCTCCGGCCACTTCTGTCTAATGGACCTGGTGGCCGCAAGGCCATCCATTTTCGGCATGCGGACATCCATCAGGACGAGGTCTGGTTCGACCTGTTCGATCAGGCGAATCGCCTCCTGACCGTCCGCCGCCATTCTCATCATGGCACGTGGAAAGGCGGAAGCCACCAGGGCCTTCAGGCTCTGGCGTGCTCGAGGCTGATCGTCTACGATGAGAACTGAAAAGGGCTCGGTCATGGCAGGGCCCTTTCCATCCCCAGGGTCATAGATCCTCCTGGGGCTCCCACAACCCATGCCAGGCGCATTGCGGTCCAGCTCCCGAGCCGAAGTGGTGGCGACGAGAATTCCGAGCTAGCTTCTAAGCTCTGCCGCAAGTGCTGGTCCTCTTTGGGCAGGCGGCCCACAGTGGGCCCTGGGAACTCTATCAATGCCCCACCTGGCCGGAGGGGCATGTCGCATGAAGCAGACAACTGGGTCGGAAATCCAGAATGCCCCTCTCGGATATGTCCGACGTGCGTCCAAATTAGACGTTGTACTGCCCATTCCAAGATGTCGAACACAGTGCCACCGTACCCCTGTTCTTTGCTCTCGTCATCGGAAACAAGTGGGGTTCTCAGCCCATACGAGAGACCACATCCACGTGCCGTTCTCTGCTACATTTGTCATTCCCGCCCTAGAACAAATTGGGGATGGATCCACAAGGCGCGCGCGCCTCCGAGCGAGCAGGGCTGAGACCTGGAGGCGCCCGAAATGCCGCCGGTCATCCTTCGTTGTACATGCCCTCGCGGCGAGTGAAAGAGAAGCTCTGAGGTCCCGACTCGTGGGCCTTTCCCACGGTTTTCCTGAAGGCGGGTCGCGGACATCGGTGATAGACGACGGTCCAACAATCTCCTTCGAAAACCGAAAGTCTTCTGCGGGGATGAGCCGCCCAAGTCAACTCTTATAGTTTGGCCCGGCCGGGTCTCGACCAGCAAAGACCGCCCCGCCGGCACGAGCCAGACGACCTTATTCCTGATCAGCAAGTAACGGACTCAATCTCTAGTGGGATGCGACGCCGGCTTGCGCCACCGCGTCCGGCATCGGCGGAGTGATGGGCTAAACCGCTGATGACGCAAGCCGGCTTCGTCTCATTTCTTTGCGCCCGAGGCGGCCTGGTTTGAGAGCGTCCTGCATCAGTGGGCCCCGATCAGGGGACGCAAGGGGAAGGTTCTAATCGATTCCGCTTTGAGCCGGGGGCTTTGCTCAACTGCCACCGCACCCACCGATTCCGAAGAGGAGGGGGTGATGGTCCCTCAGTTTGTTCCGGCATCGTGAAGCGGAGGTTGACCCGAAATGTCGGTTGATCTTGCAGGGGCTCGAACCAACAGGCTTGTCCCTTTCCCTGGCTCGCTCTTGATATCCACCGTCCCGCCAAGCTTTTGAGCTCGTTCCATTATGCCGGCCAACCCAAGACCGCCAGACCCTTGGCGGATTTCAGGTGTGAATCCCACACCGTCGTCGGTGATTTCCAGGCGGGTTAGCTCGTTCGAGAAGCTAATCAGGACGCGCACATGTTGGGCATGGGCATGCTTGAGGACGTTGTTGAGGGCTTCTTGGGCGATGCCATAAAGTTCCTGTTGTAAGGCCAGGGAGGGTTGATCCGGGTCCGGTCCGCCTTCAACAACGAGTTCCGTTTGTATGCCGCTTCTGGTTTCCACAGAGTCCAGTCTGGCCCGAAGCGCATTCGCGAGGCCTGTCTTTTCCAGAACAGGAGGTCGCAGTTGGAAAATGAGCAGCCGCATTTCGCGAAGCGCTTCCACGGCCGTGTCGCGAAGTTGGCGCAGGAGATCCGCGGCTTCCAAGGGCTTTCCGCTGGTTAAGGATCGTGCGCCTGCCTCCGCGTAGAGAGTCATGCTGTACAGAGACTGGGTCACTGAGTCGTGCAGCTCGCGGGCCAGCCGAGTTCGCTCGGCAAGCGCCGCCGATAGCTCGGCCTGTTCATAGAGCCTGGCATTCTCCACGGCCATTCCGATCTGCTGGCCAACGGCGGCAAGAAGCGAAAGTTGTTCTGGCGGAAATGTGCGCGCCTGATAGGTCGCCAGGTCGACGGCGCCAACGAGCCTGCCCTTGGCCATGAGAGGAACCGTGATGACCTGAGCAGTCCGTTCCGGGTCAGGACCTTCCTTTGTCTGGAGGTGCTCCACTTGCCACACCTCGGGTCGCGCGTTCCGAGCGGCACTGGCCAGCGCCTCTTCGGCCCGAGCGAGATGAGGAGCAGATGTCAGCAAGTCCTCGGGAGAACCACGATTCACCATGGATCTCAAGCGGCTGCGATACGTGTCTGCCACCGGGGTCGAGTCCCAAGGGGTCGCCAGAATATCGCCTCCTGCCTCCCCCGGTTTGCGAAGGTCGGAAGCGGCGGTGGAGGCGGCCTCCATGGGCTCAGTCTCCATGAGACAGGCAGAACCGGACTCCATGTCCGTCACTTCAAGCATTTTGTTCAGCGCGTCCCGCATGATCTCCTTCAGGTCAAGCGACCGGCTGACAAGGCTGGCAATCGAGTTGAGTACGGCGAGTTCCTGGGTCCGCCGCCGGACCTGGATCTCCAGTTGTCGGCGTTGAGCCTCTATGCTGTGCACACGGTATCTGTAGGCACCGAAAGCGGCGCCCGCCAGCAGCAGGACCGCGATCGCTCTGAACCACCATGTCCCCCAGAAGGGCGGGGCGACGAGGATGCGGATAGTGAGCGGGTTGTTGCTCCAAACCCCATCGCCATTGGAAGCCTTCACGCGAAATGTATACGCGCCGCCGTTCAGGTTCGTATAACTGGCATATCGACGGGTCCCGGCGTAAACCCAGTCGCGGTCCACACCGTCCAGCCGGTAGGCATATTGATTCTTGGCCGAGGCGTTGTAGTCCAGCGCGGCAAACTCGAAGGAGATGGCATAGTCTCGATAGGACAGGTGGATCTCCTCATTGGCCGCCGGATAGGTGCCTACGGTCTGGTTGGATACCTTGATTGCCGTAATCGCGATTGGGGGAGGGATGGGGTTGTCTTTGACTTGCTCTGGAAAGAAACGGTCAAAACCGTTCAGGCCTCCGAAGAACATTTCGCCGTCGGTGCTCTCATAGTAAGCTCCAATATTGTATTGATCGCCCTGCAGCCCGTCGCTCACGTCATAGTTACGGAACGTCCCAGCGTGAGGGTCGAAACGAGACAAACCCCCGTTCGTGCTCAGCCAAAGGGCTCCCTGTCTATCTACCAGAATGCCACACACCGTGTCGTCGGGCAGCCCATCCTTAGTGCTGTAGCGGGTGAAGGTCTGGGCAGGGCGATTCAGGTGGTTCAGCCCACCCCCAAAGGTCCCGACCCACAGCCCTCCATCTGAGGCCTTGGCCAGAGAAATCACAAAGTCATTGCTCAGACTCGTCTCGTCTTGAGGGGCGTTCCGGTAGTGGGAAAACCCCTTACCGCCCCCATTCCAAGCGTCCAGCCCACCCGCCGTGCCGACCCAGAGGACCCCGTTGGCGTCTTCCAAGATGGCTCGCACGCCGTCATCGCTCAGACTCTGCGGCTTGGCGGGATCGTGCTGGTAATGGATGAAACCCCCAGTTCCAGGGTCTAGAAGATCCAACCCCCCGGATGTTCCAATCCACAGCCTATCCCGGCTGTCTTCAAGAATTGCGAAAACACTGTCATCACTCAGGCTTGTAGGGTCCGCAGGATTGTGTCGGTAATGAACAAACCCACCCGTCTCGGGATCAAATCGATTTAGTCCGCCGTGCTCCGTCCCCACCCACAAAGTGCCTTCGTGATCAATCCATAGGGCGCGGACTTCGTTACTGCTCAGGCTGGCAGGGTCACCGTCATTGTGCGAAAGGACCGTGACTGTACCCGATTGTGGGTCGACGCGGTTCAGTCCGGCGTAGAAGGTCCCGATCCACAGGTCGCCGTGCGCGTCTTGGTCAATCGCCCAGACGTTGTTATCGCTCAGGGTGTGTGGGAGACCCGGCTGGAGCTGATACGACTCGAATTTCTGCCCGGTCGGATTGCATTTGCTCAATCCTCCGCCGGAGGTGCCGATCCACATCACTCCCGAGCGGTCCTGGTAGATGGAATCGATGGAGTCGCTGCTCAAGCTATTCGGGTCAATGGGGCTGTGGCGGTGATGGATGAAGGTGCCAAGGCTTGGGTCCAACTGGTCAAGACCCTCTCGGGTGCCGAGCCATAAAACACCGGCTTGGTCCTCGAAGACCGTCCTGACGGAATCGCTGGCCAGACTTCCGGGGTCATTGGGATCATTGCGATAGCGGACGAGGTGGCTTCGGTTTCGGTCCAACTGGTAGAGCCCCGGCAGTGTTGCGACCCAAAGGCTACCGTCGCGATCTTCGAGGATTCCATTCACTTGACTCTGGCTCAGGCTGGGCTGAAGTCCGGCCTCTTCGTGGTAGTGGATGAAGGCACCCGACGAGGGATCCCAGCGGTCCAATCCGGCCGAGGTCCCGATCCACAGCGTGCCCTCTCGATCCTGCATGATCGCAAACACCGAATCGGAGGAAAGCGTGGTCGGATCTCCCGAGACATGGCGATAGTGAACGAACTGGCTTGTGCCCGGATCCAATCGGTTGAGCCCCCCTTCGCCCGTCCCCACCCAGAGGGCCCCCCCTTGATCTCCCAGGATCGCTTGCACCGTTTTTCCGCTCAGGCTGCGGGGATCCTGAGGGTCTTCGCGGTAGTGCGTGAACGTTCCAGTGCGCGGATCGAGCCGGTCGAGGCCGTCATAAGTCCCGACCCAGAGCTGGCCGCTTCGGTCCGCGTAAAGAGTCACAACGAGATTGTTCGATAGGCTGCCTGGATTTTCGGGGTCATGTTTGAATACCTGGAATTCATAACCGTCGTAGCGATCGAGACCGTCTTCTGTTGCGAACCACATGAACCCCTGCTGGTCCTGCAGGATCGCACGAACGGTATTCTCGGACAGGCCTTGCTCAATCGAGATCTGGTCGAAATGGAGCGGCTTCGCTTGGGGTTGGGCGTTCGAGCGCAGACCAAGGCATCCGAGGGCCAAGAAGATCAGTGCGAAGGTGTTTGTCGCCGCTCTCATCCAATTCCCCCGTTATCCCTGTCCTCAGGCAAGCGCGGCCCGATTCAAAGACTGCGGCCTCATCGTGAAAGGGTGGGCCGTCCTCGGTGGGAAGAGGCCTGCCTGCGCTCCTGGCCCAGCGCTGCCCGAATTGTTACGGGTCCTTGGGCCCCGATTCGTCCTGGAGCGAAGCCAGCCCGGTGCGAAGAGCGTAGAGCGCCGCTTGGGTGCGGCTGGCCAATTGCAGCTTGCCAAGGATGTTGCTCACATGAGTCCGGACCGTCATGTCGGAAATCGTCAAGTGCTCTGCGATTTCCCGGTTGCTCTTCCCACCGGCAATCAGACGGAGCACATCTAACTCGCGTTCCGTGAGGGGTTGGCGGGTGAGAGGCTGCTGAGGGAGACGCGAGAGTTCAGCAAGAACTTTGCGAGCAATCGAGGCCTCCAGGGAAGGCTCACCCCGATACACCTGGCGAATGGCCTCAATCAGTTCCTGCGGGGCGGTGTCTTTGAGAAGATAGCCCAGCGCCCCAGCCTTGATTGCCGGGAAGATCTTGTCATCCGTGGCGAAGCTTGTAAGAACAAGAACGCGAGGGGCGGGCGGACGGGCAGTGATTTGGCGGGTGGCCTCGATGCCGTCTACACCCGGCATGACGATATCCATGAGAATCACATCCGGATGGAATTCCTGCGCCTGAGCCACTGCTTCTTCACCGTTGCTAGCCTCACCCACCACCTCCATGTCGGGTTCGCTGCTCAGCAAGGCCCGTAGGCCTTTGCGAACGATTTCATGGTCGTCGGCAACCAGAATTCGGATAGTTGACGTCATTCTTGGTCCTTGGCCGAGGCTGGGCGTGTGAGGACATGGTTCGCGAATAATTGTAGCCTGCCGGCCGAATCCGGCAAGTGATCGGCCCGATGTCTGTGGCCGTGACACGGAAAGCTCCTGCGGGATGGGCAACCTGAAGAGTTTGGGCGAGGGATCCAGGCGATGCCGAAACCCGTCAGGCCTTGTCCTGGCGGAACTATCTTGTTGAGGGGGGATGCCACCCACCAGATCCCACTTTTCGAGAGGCGTCCTGGATCCGAGACGGTTCTGCAGGATTGCCCCTCACCAAGGAGAAGAAGTATCTCCGTCTCGGCTCCAGGAGGGCCCACTTTTTTCTGCCCTTCCTCGGAGATCTTGAGAAACTTCTGAGGTTGTCCCCGAACGTTCGCGCCATGAGGGTTGAGGACGCTTGGAGGCGGATGGCTTGGGCCGGGTGCCGATTGGTGGACCATTGCGGGGGATCCCGGGACACGTTCTGCAACTGTCTCAAATCAAAGATCCTGAAGCCAGGGCATGAAAAGGGCAGGGGCATGGAGGGCCAGTTTCCAGGAAAGGCTACGCTAATCCGATAGGCACATCGGTAACCCTTCTCGGGAAAGGCAGCATTTCAAGAGACGCGCCTCTCATTTCCCTCACCAGTTCAGTGGCCGCTCCATGATGCAACAATTGTAGTAGACCCACATACTACATTCTTGCGTTGTCTTGACCGTGGACAGGTGCTAAGGTGAATGCATCTTCTAAGGACAAAGAGAACGGAGAGTGGAAAGACCAATCTGAAGTGAATTGAAATCAATGAGGTCAAAACCAAAAGGAGCAAGATGCCATGGACGAGCAGAACTCAAATCCAATCCCCAACCCGAGCACCCCTCCTCCGACCTACCACAGCTGGCACGAGCAGCGGCGTGCTGAGCGCTGGGCTCGGCGCCAGGCGCGTTGGGGAAGACTCGGCGGACGACCGTTTGCTTGGATCGGCGGCGCGTACCTGATCCTGCTCGGGGTGATCTTCCTGCTGCAGAACCTGGGCCTTCCCTTCCTGCCGAACTGGTGGGCGCTCTTCATTTTGATCCCCGCGTTCTGGGCGTTTGTTGCCGCCTGGGACAGCTTTGCTGCCAACAGCCGCCTGACGCGGGGTGGGGCGGGCGCGCTGGCCGGAGGGACCCTGCTGACGATTGTCGCGGTGGTCTTCCTCCTCGGATTGAACATAGGGCTTTTTTGGCCAGTCATCCTCATCTCGGCGGGCTTGGCGTTGTTGGGGACAGCATTGTTACCGGAGTAGACGGGCCCTATGCAGCTAAAAGGCTCAATCGATCTGGTCGAGGCTGGAAACCTGGACCGTTCATCAAATAGTGGTCAAGAGCGAGCTTGACAAGGATTAGTCAGACTGTTTGGGTGGTGTGAGGATCACCGTTTTTGAACAACCATCTAGGAACAAGACATGGAATCATTTTCTCAGGCGATAGAAGGCTGGCACGATTTATATCTGATGATTGGGACCGCTTCGGCAACACTCATAGGTATGCTCTTTCTCGGCCTGTCAATGTCTGCAACAATGGAGGTTGCATACTTCAATCTGCGAGAGAAACTCTTGCACAATGAGGCTCAACATGGACCCAAGAAGCAGAACCTTGCAAGAGATCATTGTTTTTCTTGTGCTGACTGTCCTTCTCAGCACCCTGGCCTATCTGCCAATTATCCAAGCCGGGACCACCAATGGCGGGCAATCCAAACTAGCCGGCCTCCTTATGCTAGCCCCTGGCTTGGCAGCTGTCATCACGTACCTGGTCTTCGAGCGTAGCCTGCGCCCGATCGGCTGGGGGCCAGGCAAGATACAGTATCTAATCCTAGGGCTGGTGATACCGATCATCTATTGTTTGATCGGGTACGGCCTAGTTTGGCTGATAGGTCGGGGCACTTATAACGGCCAGTTCCCACCCAATTTTGCGGTCTTCCTTGTGACCATGCTATTCAATGGCACCCTGTCGGCCCTATTGGAAGAAGTCGCCTGGCGCGGTTTTCTAGTTCCAAAAATGATAAGACTCACCAGCTTTACCAAGACTGGCCTTGTTACCGGTCTGATCTGGGCTGTCTGGCACTATCCCTTGATCATCTTTACAAACGTCCGGTTGGGCAACACCTCCCTGCCATACAGCCTGGTCTGCTTCACGATTTTCACGGTCGGTCTAAGCTTTGCCACTGCCTGGCTTCGGCTGAAATCCGGCAGCGTGTGGACCGCCACACTGCTGCATGGGAGTCATAATGTCTTCATGCTGCATGTATTCAACACCCTCACCACGGACTCCGGCGGTACATGGCTCCTGCTGGGGGAATACGGTGCGGTGACCGCCGCCATGGGATTATTGCTTGTCATCCTCTTTTGGAGTCTGCGAACCCGACTTCCTGAAGCAAGTTGAACCAGGGCAAATGCGGATCATCTTTCAGCCCCCTAACATCGCCACGACTCAACCTGGGGTGGACGAAAACCGCACCCAAGGTTCCGAAGCTTACACAACAACCGGCGTAAGGGCGGTGATTGGGTTGGGCCGCCGGGCCGGCAAGATGGGGAAATTGCATGGATACTCCGCTCTTTGATCGCATCCGCGCAGGTCTTTCTCAAAAGCGCGAGAACCTCGCAAGATGGGCCCAGACCGCGTCCCCCGAAAAGAAGCAGTTGCGGCTGGGTCCAGCAACGGCCAGCAGCCTGAGCGGGCACCTGAGTCTTATTGAGACGGCGATCGGTCGTGCCTGTGACCGGACACTAGGATGCTGCTCCGTGTGCGGCGATACCGTGGATGCCGCCCTTCTCGAAGCGGACTTTACCGCGAGTGTTTGCCTGGGCCATCTTTCAACCCAGGAGAGGCAGCGGCTGGAGGCCGACCTGGAGCTGTCCCAGGTTGTCCAGAGGGCCCTCTTTCCGCAGGTCGCTCCGGCAATCCCAGGTTTGGAGATGGCTTTCTTCAGCCGCCCGGCCCAGATTCTGGGCGGCGACTTTCTGGGATTCTTCCGTTACAAGGACGGTTCGCATGGCATGGCCATAGCTGATGTGGCTGGTCATGGCATCTCGACCAGCGCCCTGATGGCCAGCGTCCAAACGGCCCTGCACACGCTCGTCCCCGCGAATGATTCGCCAGCAGAAGTCCTAAGTCAGGTCAATCGGTTCTTCTGCCACAATGTGAACTTCACCACCTTTGTCACGTTGTTCTTGGGGCGCCTGGAATCTGGCTCCCGAAAGCTGCTCTTTGCGAATGCGGGCCACAATCCGGCCTTGCTCTATCGGTATGATGGAACCGCCAGAGAGCAGGTCCGATGGCTCGGGCCGACGGGGGCGGCCATCGGTCTGGTGGAGGAGTTCAGCATTGGAACCGAGGAATTGCCTCTGGAAGTGGGGGACCTCCTTTTGCTGTATACGGATGGGGTCACCGAGGCAACCGATCCCTCCGGCCGAGAGTATGGTGCCCGCAGGTTGGAAGGGTTCATGCGACGCACCCGCGGGGGCTCTTCGCAAGAGATTCTGGCTGGCCTGCGTCACGACCTGCGAGAGTTCATAGGAGATCAGCCGCTTGCCGATGACACGACCGTTCTGGTCTGTCGAGTGACCCAGGCAGAGACACCCCGGCATCCGGTCAATCAACATCTGCTTCCAGAGGCCTGAAACAAGTGATGCGGCAGCATCCTGTACCGGTTGGTGCTTCTACGGACAACCCATCAGCGATGAGGTCGTCCGCATAAGCAATCGTTGGCCACACTCAAGAAACAGGAAAGGAAAATCGTCATGGGAACAATTATTCTGATCATCGCTTTAGTCATTGAAGCAGCATTCGCAACCTACTGCATTATCACGAAATCGAACCAGAGGAAGGTCAGAAGCTTTGTCCGTATCGGCGCATTTGCAGCGTTCGTTATCTTCACGCTGGTATCGGTTATCCAGTGGAGCTTCCGCTGGTACGCACTTGCCGCATTGCTGCTCGTTTGGGCAGTGCTTGGCGCGTGGACGCTGATACGCAAGAAGGATGAGAAAAAAGAATATAAGACCGGACGTATCGTGTTCCAGGCAATCATGATGCTGCTAATCGTCGTCATCGCCGTGACCCCCGCCCTTGTTTTCCCGCAGCATGAGCAGCCCAAGGTGACCGGCAAGTATGAGGTGGCCACTGTCAACTATACCTATACCGATGCGAGTCGCATTGAAACCTTCACCAATACGGGCGAGAACGTAAAGGTCAACGTTGAGTTCTGGTATCCCAGGGATGCCAAAGGAACCTACCCGCTGGTCGTGTTTGACCATGGCATATTGGGAATAAGGACCAGCAATACCTCCACCTTTATGGAGCTGGCGAGCAACGGCTACGTCGTCTGCTCAATCGACCATCCCTATCTCTCCTTGTTCACCACAGACACCAACGGCCATCGCACAATAATCGATAACTCATACCTCCAGGAATACATGAACGTGAGCAACGGCAAATATGACGAAGCAACGAATTTCAAGCTCGAGCAGAAGTGGATGCAGCTTCGCACCGCTGACATAAATTTCGTCCTGAATACGATCCTCGCGCAAACCAAAGCGGCCGGTTTAGACGCGGTCTACAACCTCATCGATACGAAGAAAATCGGTTTGATGGGTCACTCTCTGGGTGGAGAGTCCGTTGCCCAGGTCGCCAGAGAGCGGAGCGACATCGGCGCGGTGATCAATCTGGATGCCGACCTGTCCGGTGAATACCTGGACTATGTCAATGGCAAGTACGTGATGAACGACACGGTTTATCCTGTCCCGATTCTGACCATTCTTTCGGACACTTTGGAGCGGTTGATTGCCGCCGTTCCGGACGCCAACACGGTGGTCGCCGTCCAGCACGTCACTGCCACCGCCCCGAATGCGTTCGAAGTCCATCTTTCGGGCACGGACCATTTGAGCCTGACCGATCTGCCGCTTGTCTCGCCGTTTCTCGTGTCAATGATTAACGCCTCGGTACCGAAAGCTGGGGGGCATGAAGCAGATCCATTGTCCACGATTGAAAAGATGAACGACATTGTATTGGAGTTCTTCAACGTTTACCTGAAGGGGGAAGGAACCTTTACCTATAAGGGAACATATTAACTGCACAGAGAGATTATGAGATCAACTCTGTGTAGTCAATAGCGGTAAACAAATGGTAACTGCTTGGCAAGTCCCGGTTGGCTGAGGAGTTGAATTTTGTTTATATCTTGAGCGGTGACATTTCTTTGGTTGAAGCAATAGACAAAAAGGTCCGCCGCACGACAGAAACCAGTGAATTCTTTGTGTTGGTTCATGCATTAAGTCACGGTGGCTAACACCGCGTGCACCCGGACGCGTGGGGGTGTTACCCCGCTTGTAGGGATTCAGCAAGGGAATTTTAGACCTGAGTGGGCAATGGAAAACCGGGTTGGAAGGCTCTCGTTTTCGGCTTGAAATTTGCACGTGAGCAAGGGGATGTCTCTTTCCTTGTCACCAACGGGGAGACGCGGGGGCATAGATACCGGGATGGTTTTTGTGACCTTGCTTCTTATCCCCGCTACATGCTTCGCAACTTTCTGGCTACTTGTGCGTAGATCCATATGATCAAGCCTTACTGCAGAAGAGTTACCATGGTGTTCGATTTCTGCCGGGTATTCAGGAGAGCATCTGATGCTCACAGTTAATCCAAAGGAAACGCTTTGTTTCCATTCACCTTACCCAGAGATGGTGCGCGGGCTGGTCGAGCATCTTAGGGATAGGTGGGGAACCTGCTCTGCCAGTCTGACCAACCTCGGACCACGGTACAGCCGTCGACAAAAGGTGGTTAACGAGCGCCAGTTGAATTGCTGTCTGAACCGACTGACTGCTGAACTGGAGCCGTGCGGACGGTCCCGCCCCGATCGGGAGGGTTTGCGGGAGCAGGTCTTACCGCTGGCTGCTGAGGTTGCCAAGGTAACTTTTGGTCTAGAGGATCAGCACATCGCCGCCCTCGGCTCGTACGGTTTTGTGGAAGCGATCCAGGAATTTGTCAGAAAGGCGCGTCGGTTCGATGCGGCCATTTCCGCGGCGGACCTTTACCAGGCAGGCCGGAATGCCTGGTCAATGATCTTCATTCAGTTGATGCTCGGTTTACCGGTGGAAGTCACCCCCTCGGTTCTGGCTTACAGCCTGCTCTATCCGTACACGGACAACTACCTGGACGATCCTGCGATGACACTCGGTGACAAGAAATCGTTCAGCGCACGGATTCGACAGCGGCTGGAGGGGAGGCGGGTTTCGCCTGCTAGCTCTCACGAGCAAAAGATATTTGATCTATTGGGGATGATTGAGGTCCAATACGAGCGCGGTCTCCATCCGGAGGTCTATGACAGTCTCATGGCCGTCCACCGGGCACAAACCAACAGCCTGAATCTGCAGCACCCCAACCTCTCGCAGTGGGCACGGGATGTGCTGGGGATCATCTTTGAAAAGGGTGGAACGTCGGTGTTGGCAGATGGATATCTGGTTGCAGGTTCGCTGACCCCCCCGCAGCGGGAGCTCATGTTTTATTATGGTGCATTCACCCAGTTGATGGACGACTTGGAAGATGTCGACGGGGACTTGCGCAGCGGGATCATGACCATGTTTTCTCAAACAGCCCGTCATGGGCCGCTGGACGCCCTCACAAATCGAACCATACACCTCGGGGCGGGATTGTTGGAATCGATTCATGCCTTCGAGGTCCCTGGCCTTGAGCCGCTCGAAGAAATCATGCGAAGGTGCATTACACCGATCCTGATCGATTCGGCTGGTCGGGCTGGCCACCTATACTCCCGGCCGTATCTCGTCGAGCTGGAGGAACACTTCCCCTTCCGTTTTTCGAATCTGAAACAGCAGCGCAAGAAGGCGATGTGCCGTCTATCCGCGGATCGCATCTTTGAACTCGTGCTGACATCCGAGGACGACGTGCCCCCTCAAAATTCGGGTCGCGTTCTTCGTTCGATCTTTCGCGTGCCCGAAGGGATGGACAGGTAGGTAGGCGTGAGGCCTCGACGGACGACATGCGGGGATGTTTTCCGCCCCTGCGATGTTCGGAGCGGTCCGGGGCGCGGGCCGGGGACCCGTCGAGGCCGGCGAGCCACGGTTCGTCTGCGGACCTTGACATTGTCACTATGCGACTGGAACCAGCGATCCCGCGGTTACGAGCTCTACGAGCTGATTAGGCAGCTGTACCTATTGAATCCCGGGGAATTATGTCGGTGCTGGCCTGTTTAGAACCCGGCCCACAAAACACAACCGAGGCTCAAAGGGCCTCGGTTCTTCATTCAGGTAGCAGCGACTTGCCTCGCCTGCCCTGGCAGGCAAGACAAGCGCCCATTTGGCGTAGCTAGGCGGGCCAGCTCCGCCGAGTGACTTGGGCGGCCGCATTCGTCACAGGTATTGAGCGGCAAGCAGATCGCCGTCAATCTGCACCCTTGTTCACCTCGGCTGGAACGACCTCCGCCTTTTTGGCGTATCGCAAGACCTGATCAAAACGCTTTACCATTCTCTCCACTTCGATAGGGATGATCGAAATGGTTCTCTCGGCAAGCGTCGCATCGGCCAGACGCTCGGAGTGACCGACCACGCGATCGTCAACTATCAAATAGTTCTCATCCAATTCGTGGGGGAGTTCGTCTGCGAGAGCGATGTACGCGCCAACAGGGGTTGCCACGGTATGCGCCTGGGCAACCACGTCTTTGAGATCTTCTCGTGAGAGAACTAGAACCATGGTCATCTGTACGCCGCGTTCGGCAGCCTCTGCCCAGGCTTTCGTGTACCACCCCCGGACCCCTTCGACCGCGTCTCTTATGGCTGCGAAGTCAGTCACCTGCTTCAGACTCTTCTGTGCGAGTTTCAATCCATTGACGGACAGAGTGAATTGACTTCGCGGCGGAGGTTCCATGGTGCCCCCCGCCATTGATCGAAGGACCCGGTGGCATTCACTGACTGTGTCTTCAGCGCGCACCTTAAACAACTCGAGCCAGCCGTTCATGATTGAGTAATAGTCCTCGACCATCTGGCGCACCTTGGCTAGAAGCACTGGATCGCGGTAAAGAGATAGGCTCAGGGCGTTCGCCTGCAAAAGGCGTTGTTCCGATACGGAATGCCGCAGTTGCAGGTCGAATAGTTGGGTGAGAATCGCCAACATCAGCCCGACAGCCGTACTTTGCAGCGGATCAACTTGCGCGACGACGAGCATAATGGCTACGCCGGTGGAAGCGGCGAAGCCAACGATCTGAAACGTATCGATTAACTTCTGTTGCGACTCCATTGGAGGTCCTCCAGGATTCGCCCCGGTGGGCCGTGAGGGTGGAGCTCACTCGGCCGCTCGCATTGTTCCAAAACAGGTTGGCGTCCGCGGTAGGTCGCGGCCGCCCAACGACTGGATGACAGGCTGTGCGCCGCGAATGCGACTAAAGATCTCTCGCCCAGACAACCCCCATCGGATTTCGGGCGATCGGCGGCCACCCCTCGACTTACCACCTTCCTAGAGGGGTTCCTTGATTATATGCCGCAAATGGAGGCTGCAGTCGAGTACATCTGTATGTACTAATAGGCAGAATATCCCGAAGAGTTGCGCCGGTGGATTTCTGAGGGCCTTTCCTGGGATCCGGTCAAGTTCGGCGTCGGGGCTGATTCGACTGTGCCCTCCGCACGCGGGCCGAGGGCGGCTGAGGATCCACGCCACTCTCTCCTGGTAGCGGGCCAGGGAGAATAAGGGGTTTTGTGGCTACCCAGTTGCCGGGTTACGACCGTAGAGGGGTCGGAGGACAATCCAATCTGCAACCGCTTTCCAGGAGAGGCGGACCTGTTGGCGCAGCAGGTGTCTGGGGAGAGTCATGAGCGAGGGGTTTTGTGACGAAATCTCTCATCGAGTAATGGCTGCGTATCGAAAAACCCGACGACGTGAGGTTCTGCCTGCGTTGAGAATTTGCAGGGCGACGAACCCGACGGACTGTGGTTCGTCCGGCAGGCTTGACCCCACCGGATTGAGACTCGAACCAGCGATCCCGCGGTTACGAGCCCGGCGAGCTGCCATGTGATTGCGATCGCCGATTCCCCTGTGATTTGGCTGAATCTGCGACCCGACAACGTGGGGATTTAAGACAGAACCGAGGCTCAAAGGGCCTCGGTTGGCTGTTTAGGTAGCGGGGGCTGGACTCGAACCAGCGACCTCCGGGTTATGAGCCCCAACCTGGGGGAGGGGGTCTCAAATAGGATTTCCAACCGTTTGAGGGTGCCACCCGTTGTTTAGTATCCTCGAGCCCAACGAGGTTGACCCGTAAGTTTAGTTAGAAGGGTACCTCTTGATGGGCGCGTTTGTCAACGCGCCGAGATTGATTGAATCGCGAAGGCTGCAAATGGTCCCTCGAGAGACAGTCGGGATCCATGATGGGAGGATTGTACGTGTTCATTCCGGAGCTAATTTCGGGCGGATGGCTTTCTCGGCCAGGACAGGCCTGGATCATGATCAACGGTCGTCTTCAGCGAGCGCGAAGCCCTACGCATTCGGCTTGAGCACTTTGTTGCTCGCCGATGATCAAACGAGAACGCTAAAGCGAAGGGTAGCCGATATTCTCTACTTCTTCTTCCCTGTTTCTCTTGATCGATCCAGGTTTTCCTTTACCCTCAACTCCACGATCTGGCGGATCAGGTCGAAAGGGATCGGTCTGTCCAATCGGAATACTAGTGAGCGTTTCGGTCCCTCATAAGCAGCTAGCTCCTTCCTGAACCTTGCGCTTCCGCTCGAGATCGGAGGATAGAAGCCAATATGCTTCTTGAAAGCAGCGAAATAGACCAAATTCCCTTTCAGGGTAAAGGTCGGCATTCCATATTTGATGGTCTCTTCCGCGTCGGGTGCCACTTTTCTAACCGTCATCCTGATTTTTTCCAGAACCTCTTGAACATCCTGTGGGAAGCTCGCGATATATTGATCGATGCTTTTGAGTGCAGTTCGTTTGGTGCTCATATGGTTCTCCTGTGGGCGTAATGATTGATTATTGTCTACGAAGAGTTTCGAGTTCGCAACTTGATCGCATGCCAGGCGGTCATCACCTGTGGTGGCCGAAAACCCCGTCCGATGTTCCTCAGGGGGCAGCGAATTCATCCTGCGCGCCGGTAGTCATGGTGTAGTCCATTGAGGATGGGAATTGCGATAATTCTGCGTTGCTGTAGTCCCACCGCCTCAGAGACGATTCTCCTTGGAATCTTCTGAGCAATCCCTTGGTGGGGTCGGGCCTGGTTAAAGTATTGGACGTATTCTCGGACCACATGCTGCAGATGTCTTTCCCCCATAATCAACAGGTGATCGGGGCATTCTCTCCTCACGCTTCCCAGGAACCGTTCGCAGATCGCATTGGCCATAGGAGTGCGGTAGGGAATCTTCAGGATCTCAACTGAGCTTCCGTTTGCGACACGAGCGAAGGCTTCTCCATACTTGCTATCCCGGTCGCGAATCAGACATCGTGACGTTTGACCATAAGGGGTGGCTTCCCGCAGCTGTTGGGCGACCCAAGAATCGGTCGGATGGGTAGTGACAGCGAAGCGAACGACGCGTCGCGAGGCGAGTTCGATGATGAAGAATGCATAGACCTGCCGGAAGAAGAGATCAATGACTGGGAGAAAGTCACAGGCCCAGATCAGGTCGGCGTGATTCCTGATGAAAGTTGATCAATTCTGACTTGGGGCGGGGCGCGGGCGAGCCAAACGGGCGTACTTCTGAATGGTGGCTTCAGCAACTTGGATTCCGAGTTAGGTGAGTTCGCCACGTATGCGCTCCCCCGGAATCCCGGATGGTTCATCCGGGAGAACCTGCCTCCGGGGTTCCACGCCCCAGAGGCAGTTTTTCCTGGCCATCTGCTGGATTAGAGCGATGGTTTCCGATGCGAACCGGGGGCGCCCACCCCGATTGCGGGACGTGAACCACCAGAACAGCCGGAAGCCTTGGCGATGCCAGCGGAGGAGGGTATCGGGCTGGAGGATGAGGAGGGCTTCCCTCCAAGTCCGGACCCGGCTGGCAAGGAGGATGAGCCAAAGACGGTCGGTTGGGGTGAAGCGTGGCTTGCGGACTTGGCGATGGAGGATGATGAGTTGCTGGCGGAGGAGGACGTTCTCAGCGATGAGTTCGGCTCTCGGGCGCGTGACATCCAGCGCAGTGGTGAGAACAAGCGAATGGCGGCGCGGCAGGGTAAGGTGGAGGAAAGCCTGTTCCAGGGCATTGATTACGGAGTGGACGAGACGGATTAACGACTTGGCCAAGGAGGACGTGCTGATCAATCCCTTGATAGTCTGCCAGAATCTATCAGGGAGTCTATTACAGGTCCAATCCCAGACAATTGCCGGAGGGATGAGGTTTTTGGCCAGGACAGGCGATGCTGGTTTCGCCCCGCAGGCCCTCCAAGACGATCCGAACCTTCTCCTCCGCCGAGTACTTCTTCCGGGTTACCCGGCGGATCGTCCGGACGGTGGCTTCTACGCTCTCCTTCTTCTCGGCCATTCTGCCTCCCCTTTGGCTATTCTAGGGCCGAGAAGTGTGTCTTAGCAAATGGCTCTTAATGTCCCATCTGGTCTGACAACGTACATGACATAGGGTGGAAGCGCCATTGACATATTGCATCCTATATGGTATAATAAGGGTCTCATTAGTCATGTTTCACTGTTATCACGGAGGAGAACATGCTTGGTCAAGAGGAATACCACTCGATCGTCGTTGGCGGGGGGCAGGCCGGGTTAGCCGCCGCCCACTTCCTGTCGCAGGCCGGTGACGACTACATCGTGCTGGACGCAGGGCCAGGTTTCGGTCATTCCTGGCGGACGCGCTGGGACTCTTTGAAGCTCTTTACACCCGCCAAGTTCAACGGGCTGCCAGGCATGCCTTTCCCTGCAGCGGATTTCTCCTTCCCGTCGAAGGATGAAGCCGGCTCCTACCTCGAGGCGTATGCCCAGCGCCTCAACCCCCCGGTCCGTTTCAACACGAAGGTGGATTCCCTGGCGCGCGGTGAGGACGGTTTCGTGCTTGGATCGGGAGGTCGCCGCTACTCGGCTCGACGCGTGATCGTTGCGACGGGCGCCTATCAGGAGCCGTGGATCCCGACGTTCGCTGCGCGGCTGGACCCCAAGGTCGTCCACCTGCATTCAAGCACGTACAAGAACACGGACCAACTTCCCCAGGGCTCGATTCTGGTGGTGGGAGCAGGCAACTCAGGGGCGGAAATCGCGGTGGAGCTGGCAAAGGCTGGACGAGACGTCTGGCTGTCGGGCAGAGATGTCGGCCGCATCCCGGCCGACCTTCTGGGGCACTGGCTTGGGGGGCGGCCGTATTGGTGGGTGATCAGTCGCCTGCTCAGCGTACACACTCCAATTGGCCGCAAGGTCCGGAGTGCCTCGCTCACCAAGGGGGCACCGGTCATCGGTCTCACGCCGAGCGACGTGGTGGAGGCAGGTGTGCGTCGCGTCCCGCGCGTCGGTGACGTCAGTGATAGCATGCCGAGCCTCGCCGACGGGCAGCGGCTGCCCGTTTCTGGGGTGGTTTGGGCCACCGGCTTTCGCCCGAACTACAAGTGGATCCAGCTACCGATCTTCGATGAACACGGATACCCCAGACACGACCGAGGCTTGGTACCTGGTGTGCCGGGGCTGTGCTTTCTTGGCCTGCCGTTCCAGACCTCTCTGAGCTCACCCCTGCTTGGTGGAGTGGGTGCGGACGCGAGCTTCATCGCCAGACACCTCTCCGTGCACCTGAGCTTGCAGGGGGCGGTGCTGTCGCTTTCTACGTAGGAAGGCGACTCCCGTCGGGAAGGATGTCCCTGAATGCAAGCGACCGAGGTGTGGCCACTCGGATGAGATTGGCGACGACGATGCTGGCGCAGGAATTAATGAGAGTGCGCTTTCTCCCAAACCCGGCCCCGATAACTGGCAATAGAAACATGATCGACTACGGCGGAGAGCCCGGCGGCCACGCGGAGGAGAATGATCACGAAGAGCAGGGGGGACCGCCCTGGCGCCTCGAGAGGACGGGACGAGATAATTCGGCACGCGGTGCGGCTTCCCAGAATTCACGCGATGACGTGCCAAAGGACAACCGCCCCGGACCTGAAATGGGGGTTTTCCTAGCGCAGATAAACCGGGTATGCGGGCACGAACAAGATGCTGATCACCACGCACGTCGCCACCATCGGCAGGCCGCGTTGATACCAAAGAGCCGACGTAATCGGCGTCCGCGTTCTTTCCGAGAGAGGCGCCACCATGATGTAGGCGGTGGAGCCGTTGATCATCCCATTGCCGCCCGGCCCGGCCATGTTCGGTGCCGTCCAGGACGTGGGCCAATGTTCCATCGAGCGCGGCGCACTACGGTTCGTCTGGTGACCTTAACATTGTCAGTATGGGACTGGAACCAGCGATCCCGCGGTTATTGGCGCGGCGAGTCAAGTTGGGTATCCCCATTCAGGATTCTGCTTAAATCAGACTTAAGGACCCGAACGAGCATCATTCTGGGACAATGAAGAACCGACGCGGAGTAATCCAGCGGGACATCCGCACCTGGCACAATCGCGATTTGGGAGGTGTCGATCTGGAGGTACTTGTTGCCGATCGCCTTACGCAACCTCCAAAGGGCATGCCGGAGGTTGGCGCGGGCGTTCTCCTCAGCCGAGTCAGGCCATAAGACGCCGGCCAGCTTCTCGCGCGGTTGCGCCGTGCCAGGCTGCAGGACCAGGTAGGCGAGAAGCGCCTGAGCGGGTCTCGAGTCTAGCATGGCGGCCTTTCCATCCGGGTGGACTTCGAAACGGCCCAGCAGGTTGATTTCGAGCATGAGTTTGCTTTTCGGATTGGGTTGCCAAGTAGGGGTCCGTGAGGGGACCTTGGATGGTTTTAGTATGGCATCTGTAACAGAAGAATCTCGAATTTGGGGCAAAGTGACTGGATTCTTTCCTCTTTTGCGCTGATCCCCTCAGAAAACACACTCGATTAGCGGCAGGGACGACCTGAGAACACGCTACACCTGTATCCTGGCATCAAGTACGAATTCGAAGGGCGAAAGCCAAGGAAGCGGAGATGTACACCAACCCTTATGTGGCACAGAAGTATGCTGAAAATAAGGTCCGCGAAGCACAGAGATGGGCCGAGGTGGAGCGGATGCTGGGCGAGGCGCGGCAGCCTCAGCAGAGGCGAAGCCCAATGGGGACGATCGTCGCGGCAGCGGCTATCTTCGGAATCGCGGGGGCACTGTCAAGTCTTGCGGATCGACTCGCCAGAGGTGGCTACCTTTTTCGATAGCTCGGCCGGTATCACTTCCACCGGATCCCCCTGTGGGATTCCGGTGGAAGTCCAGAAGCATGACCAACCGGATGGCCGCCTCGGAAGCAAAAGGGACCTGCGGAATCCTGACAAGCTCCGCCAGAGAAAGGCCCTTGGCATCATGGCGCGTCAAAATCGAACCGAGGCCATTTGGGCCTCGGTTCGATTCTAGGTAGCGGCGAGACGTCTCGCCCGTCTTGGGTCGTCGGGCCAACCTGCCCCAGCCGCAGGCTGGGGGAACCAGCGACCTCCGGGTTATGAGATGCTATGAAGGGCCAACCAGGTTGTGATAGCGGGCCGCTGCGTATAAGCTTCCTCAGACATTGGCACATTGGCAAAGGAGGAAGCCATGGATACATCAGCGACCCGCGGGATGGA
>Ga0208039_1000125_pt1 | contig 74416 bp, 44 predicted proteins | sample June2015DPH_20_1_2_FD_184722 | JGI IMG/M metagenome (GOLD analysis project Ga0208039, IMG submission 184722) | Peatland microbial communities from SPRUCE experiment site at the Marcell Experimental Forest, Minnesota, USA - June2015DPH_20_150... | ecosystem: Environmental > Terrestrial > Soil >... | reverse complement strand
GGTATTGGGAAGTCTGGAACGAACCCGACATCGGCTACTGGCAGGGCACCCCGGAAGAGTACTACCGACTTTACGACTACGCCGTGGACGCGGTGAAGCGGGCCCTGCCGGGAGCCCGGGTGGGCGGGCCGGACACCACGGGTCCTGCCGACCCGCACGCAGCGGAATTCCTTCGTGGTTTCCTCGAGCACTGCGCGCGCGGGAGGAATTACGCGACACGTGGCAGAGGCGCTCCGCTGGATTTCGTGTCTTTCCACGCCAAGGGGGACCCTAAAATCGTCGAGGGTCACGTGCGGATGGGAATCAGCCGGCAGTTGCGGTCGATTGACGAGGGGTTCCGCATCGTTCGCTCCTTCCCGGAGTTCAAGGATGCGCCCATCATCCTGGGTGAGTCCGACCCGGAGGGTTGTGCGGCCTGCTCGGCTCGCCAGCATCCTCAAAATGCGTACCGCAATGGAGTGCTCTACCCTTGTTACACCGCGGAGGTCCTTGCGCGCACACTCGAACTGGCCGCGAGATACCACGCCAACCTCGAAGGAGTAGTGACCTGGGCATTCGAGTTCGAAGATCAGCCCTATTTTGCGGGCTTTCGAACCCTTGCGACCCATGGCGTTGACAAGCCCATCCTGAACTTGTTTCACATGCTGGGATTGATGGGCGCCGAAAGACTCCCGGTGACGAGTACCCAGGCGATTTCGTTGCAGCCTGTCTTGAACTCCGGGGTCACGGGCCCGCCGGACGTCAATGCGGTCGCCGCTTCCGGGAGCCAGAACGTGTCGGTATTGATATGGAACTACCACGACGAGGACGTTCCCGGTCCTGAGGCTAGCGTCGAGTTGCTCATCACGAACCTGCCCGCTGACGCCACGCGGGTTCAGGTCCGCCATTACCGGATTGATGAGCACCACAGCAACGCTTACACGGTATGGAAGGACTCCGGTTCCCCACAGCAGCCGACCGCAGAGCAGTACAAGCGGTTGTTGGCCGCCGGTCGGCTCGAGGAGCTGGAGCCTGCGGAGGAGACAAGTACGAGAAAGGGAGAAATACGCTGGAGTTTTAATCTGCCGCGCCACGCGGTATCATTGTTCACCGTGACGTGGTAAGTTTTTCAGATGCTTGGCAAAGGTGACAAGGCGGGGCGGACTCACTCCTGTGAATACGAGTTCAAACCACAGTCCAGGCAGGCACCTGAACCCGCCCGCCCGGCGCCGGGCAGTCGATACCGAGCAGGACAGCCTTTCTGCCTGCCGCCACATCCTGATGGGGCGGGCAGCCTTGCATCAGCAAGGATCCCCACGGCTCTCGGCCGTGCAGTCAAATGGAGAACAAATACCCCTATGTTGAAACAACTATTCGCTATCAGCGCTTTGGCCTGCTTGTCGGCCTCCCCTCTGGTGGCTCAGGGCACACAGCGACCCCCATCTATGGGGGAGGTTATTGCGAATGAGCGCCTCGACCGAACTGTCCATCAGAATTTGAAGGAACCTCTGACTCAGGAGGAAGTTCGCAATCTCATCAAGAAGAACAAGAAGGATCTCGACGTCGTGTACAAGGCCCTAGACGAGCGCGGCGTGACCTTTGATCTTGACCGCAAGATCGAGGTGAAAATGCGCAGTGCCGGCGCCGACGACAATTTGCTACAGGCCATCTGGAAGGCCGGACCAACCGGCAGGAATGAGAAGACGGCAACGCTCATGAGTTCCAGCGGCGTGCCCCTCCACGCGAAATACGAAGAGGCCATGGGCTACAAGACCATGGAAAGCGAATTAGACCCTGACAGGCGGTTGCGCATGGTGGAGGAGTTTGAGCGCAGATTCCCCACGAGCGAGCTGATGTCAACTGTCTACACCCAGGCGGCGAAGGCTTATCGGGAAAAGGGAGACTTGAACAAGCTGGTCGAGTATGGTGAGAAGAGCCTGAAACTGGATGCCAATAACCTTTACAGCCTGCTGATGGTGGCGATCGCCCTTCCCCAGCCACGCATGCTGGAGAGCAACCCGCAACTGTCTGCTCAACGGCTCTCTACGGCGGAAGAGTATGCCAACCGAGCCCTCAAGCTCATCGATGGCGTGCCTGCCAGACCCAATGAAATCGACGAACAACTCAAGAAGCGAAAGGACTCTCTGGCTTCGGACGCGCACACCGCCTTGGCCATGGTTTATATGGGACGTGATGAGTCCGCAAAGGCCATCGAGGAGTTCAAGACAGCCATCTCCCTGAGCCAAGCGCCCAACCCTCAGCTCTACTTTCGCCTGGGCGAGGTCTGCGCCAATTCCGGCAAAACCAACGAGGCCCTCGAGGCTTTTGCGAAAGCCTCCGAATTGGGGCGCGGCACCGTGCTGCAACAGTACGCGGATCAGCGGATCGCAGAGCTGAAGAAGAAATAGCCTGAATTTCTCACCACGGACGGGGAACGGCGGTCCCGCAGGGCGGGAGCGCCGTTAGACGACCTTCCTAAATTATTCCCGTGTCTCGCGCGCCGCGCGTTCTGCACCGAGCTGCTTCCGCAGCGCCTGCGGTGCTTCCGCCTCGGCGTTCGCCATGGCTCCTTGCCTTGTCGTCGGCGCAAGCTTAGCCCACCTGGAGAACGAGCGCCTGCACGGTGTGCGGTGGAACAACTTGAGTGAACTTGTTCCCCGACACCGAGAGCTGCTTGGGCGCCGACGGACGGACCACATCCGGCTTATCCAGGGTGTTTTCATCCCGGACGTTGCGCGATGTAAGTTCTCGCAGGGTGCCGCCACGCACTCCAGGGCTCTCCAGCCCGGGGATTTGGATCTCGACCTCCAGCGGTTCGCTCACGTGCTGGTTAACGAGGGTCACGCAGATTTGCTTCTGCGCCTCGTTCAGGGAAGCCGAGGCGCTTAGATAGGTGCGCGTCGTCTCGCCGCGTCCGCCTAGAAAAGCCAGGAACTCAGGTGGTAGCTGAGTCAGCGGCTTGACGGTGTAAGTGGGGGAATCGACGACGGTCTTCAGGGCCATCGCGTCCATGTGGGGTTGATAGAGATCGAAGGCGTGATATGTGGGCGTGAGCGCGAACTTGTCGCCCTTGGTGAACGCGATGCACTGAAGCACGTTGAATACCTGGGCGATGTTCGCCATGGAGACGGCGTCGCCATAGGAGTTCAGAGAGTTGAAAGTCACCGCAGCCAGAAGAGCATCCCGCAGGGTGTTGCTTTGCCAGAGCCCTTGCGCGCCAGTGCTGGGCACCGGATGCCAAATCCCCCACTCGTCCAGGGCGATCCCCACGCGGTCTTGGGGCGTGGTGTAGTGCTGTATCAAGCCGATGGTCTCCTCCAGCCGCGCCTCGAGCACGCTGACGCCTGCCAGGGCACGATAGTATTCCTCATCAGTAAACTGCGTTGCCTGTCCGAGTCCGCCGCGGAAGTAGTGATGGACCGAGAGGTGCTGGACGTTGCGGATGGCCCGCCGCCCGGCCGGAAGCTTGAGCAAGGTCTCGAAGAACTTCTGGTTCCAGTCTTCGCGGAAGTCTCCGCAGGCGACGAATTCCACCGTACCGCGCTCCGCGTAGCGACCCAGATAGGTCACAAAGCGCGCATACTCGCGGGCGTAGCTCTCGGCGTCGAAGTTGCCGCCGCAGCCCCAGTTCTCGTTTCCCACCGACCAATAGCGGACGTTGTAAGGCTCGGCGTGTCCGTTGGCCGCGCGCAGCGAGGTGATGGTCGTGTTTTCCTTGCCATTGCAGTACATCAGCCAATCCAGGGCTTCCTCGGGAGAGCCGGAGCCCACGTTGAAGCAAAGGTAGGGCGCGGCACCACTCAACCGGCAGTACTCGAGGAATTCGTCGGTGCCGAAGGCATTAGCCTCGTCACGCCCCCACCAGATGTTCCAGGTCCGTGGCCGCTTCTCGCGTGGCCCGATGCCCTCCCGCCAGTGATACTGGTCGGCAAAGCAGCCGCCGGGCCAGCGAATAATCGGGGCCTTGATGTGCTTTAGCGCCTCGATGGTGTCTTTGCGCAGGCCCTTGAAGTTCGGGATGGCCGAGCCTTCGCCCACCCACATGGCGTCGTAAATGCAGCTCCCCAAGTGTTCGGCGAAGTGGCCATAGATGTTGCGGTTGATCTTCCCCACCCGGTCGCCCCAAATCACGTTCAGGCGGGCGCGCTGCGATTCGGGACTAGGTGCCGGCACGCCGAGCGATGGATGGCTTCCCGCCTTCACCGTCAGAGCGCCCAGCGCCGCAAGGCTGCTGTTACGTAGGAATCGTCTGCGATTCATTTTGTCCTCCAGTGTGACATGCGTTCGGCGAAGTGAGCCTGCATTTCTCACCAGGGTGGGCCTTTTTCATCGGGCCACCGGAAGGGCGGGGCTTTAGCCCCGCCGCACGAGTGGGTTTTCTTCGTCTCTCCGTCTCGCGGCCCGCGCAGCTTGCGGCCGCAGGCTGCGCGGGCCGCGAGACACAGGAACAATCATAAGGGGCTTGAAACGGCGGGGCTAAAGCCCCGCCCTTCCCCATGTGGTGAGCAATCCCAGCTAGTGTTTACTCCATTCCCGGACGTGTGTCCACCGTTTTCGGCGCGTTGAGGCTGACGATTAGGCTGATTGACACCAGAGCCGAGCAGGGACAAATATCCCTGTTGAGTTCTGCAAAACCGAGTGACGCGACCCCCTCACCGCCCGTCCCTCTCCCCCACAGGGGCGAGGGGAGAAAACCCTTGAATTGGCGCCCTCGCCCCCCTGGGGGAGAGGGTGGTCCGGCAGGGCGGGACCAGGTGAGGGGGTTGATGCGTCGCCCGATTAAGCAGGACTCAGTAGGGCGCACCAAATGGGCATCACGGCAATCAGCTCGAAGCTTGATGAAGCACGTTGGTGGGAAACCTCGCCCAACGGGAAGCTGCATGGCGATCGAGGCGCGCTTGCCAACGCCACAGCGCGGGGCCACCGAACCGGCCCCGGGTCGCAATGGTGCCCGCCCCAACCGCGAGGCAGACTCTCCGAGTCCTCGACCACTCGTCCAGAAGCGCGCAACGTGTGGCGGAGCGACGGCTACCGAGTTCAGGTGACCACTTCTACGTGTAGGCCGTTTACCGTCAAAGTGCCTGGCGTGGCGGGACCCTCGGCAATTAATAAACAGTTGGCGACAAGGTGGGAGTAATCCGCGAAGGTATGGGTAGGATCGCGCCCCTATTCTCGCCAGTGCGGTAAGCGAGTTACCCACCCGAGCAGATTTCAAGCGACGAGCAGGGAAGGGACGCAAAGGTTTCGGAGGTATCGATCAAGGGAGAGGCCGTTTCGGGCTGTTGCATTCTCGGGAGTGGCAAAACTCGCCCCATCCGTGCGCGCTGGAAGCCCCGAACAGTGAACACCCGGCTGGCGATTGCATTCAGGGGTGGTCAGGCGTACATTGGCGGTCGGGCCGGGGTCCATAATGGAGATTCCGGCTCCTATCCCTCCGGCGAATTGACTTGGGTGCAGGGCGCGCTCATACTCTACGCGTGAATAGTTCCCGCCTAGTAAAGATTCTCTTGCTGCCCGCCTTGTTGGCAGGTACTTGTGCCTTCGAAACCGGCGGGCAGGAACCTGCCCAGCCGGAAATGTCGGGCACAACCACACCCTTCACGCTGAAAGTGGAACGAAACGAAGTTCCGGTGCGCGTGGTTGTCCGCGACGCGCAAGGGAAGCCGGTGCGAAATCTCACCAAAGACGACTTTCGCATCCTCGACGACGGCAAGCCGCAGGTGATCACCCAGTTTTCCGCCGAGGGCGCGCCGGCTTCTATTGCGGGCGCGGTGGCGGCTCCCATTCCGGCCACGGCGAAGGCCGGAGCGGAGAGCAAGTCGTCAGCAGGCCCGAAGGTTGCGGACCGCTTTGTGGCGTTTTATTTCGACGACCTGGTCATGAAGTTCGATGAGATCGCCCGCTCCCGTGATGCGGCGACGAAGTATCTTCAAACCTCCTTGCAGCCGGCCGACCGTGTGGCGATTTATACTTCCTCGGGTCAGCACAACCTGGATTTCACTGCAGACCGCGACAAACTCCAGGAAGCAATTTCGCGTCTTCATCCCATTGGTGTTTTCGCCAAGGCGGGCGGGGAATGCCCCGACCTGTCAGACTATGAAGCCTATATGATTGACGAGCGCAAAGACCGGGAGGCGCTGGACCTCGCGACGGCGAAGGTGATTATTTGCTACTGCGGCGGCAACGCCCAGATGTGCAAGGATCCCTCCCAGATCGCGCAGTTTGCGGCGCAGCGGCGCTGGGCGCAAGCCCAGGCCCAAGTGGTTTTCTCCCTGCTCGGGCTGGAAAAATCGGTACGGCGGCTTTCCATCCTGCCTGGCCAACGCACGGTGGTTTTCGTCTCTCGCGGTTTTATTTCCGGGGCACAACTCCAGATGATTTCCGAGATCATTGATCGCGCTGTTCGCGCCGGGGTGGTCGTGAACGGTTTGGACGCGCGCGGACTGTACGCTATGGTCCCAGGCGGCGATGCCAGCGAGGCGGGATCTGGCATTCCTCCTGGATTGTGGCCGCTCATGCTGCGCCTGCAATTGGCAGAGGCTCGGGAGGATGACGACGTGCTGGCGGAAGTTGCTGACGGCACGGGTGGTTCTTTCTTTCACAACAACAACGATTTCGACGCCGGGTTTCGGACGGTCGGCGGCCTGGCAGAGTTTTCCTACGTCATGGTGTTTTCACCAAGTAATCTAAAGCCGAACGGCAAGTACCACCATCTGACGGTGCAACTGGTGGGCGACGCCAAAGCCTCCGGCCTCCAAGTCCAGGCGCGCCGCGGATACTTCGCTCCAAACGCAGCACAGAAGTCAGCACGGGCGGAGCAGGAGGACCTCGCCAAGGGTGCGAAGGTGTCGATAACCGACCTGAGCGCCCCCACGAAAGCACGGAATGAGTACGAAAAGGGCCAGCAGGCGTTTCAGAAAGATAATCTGCCCGAAGCTCGTCAACATCTGGAGAATGCCGTATCGGAGTACCCCTGCTATGCGCGCGCCCAAACGAATCTTGGTGTGACGCTCGAGCTCCAGGGTGAAAACGCGCCTGCCGAAAACGCTTTCCGGAAAGCCATCGAGTGCGACGCGGGTTTCCTGGAGGCCCATGTCCAAATCGGAATCTTCCTGAATCACCAGGGAAGGTTCGCCGAATGCGCGGCGGACCTGAAAGAGATCATCGGAAATTTCCCTGAGTCCTGGCAGCTTAGTTACCAGCTCGCTACCGCCGAATACGGCCTGGGGCAGTACCAGCAAGCCCAGCAGGAGTATCTCCGGGCGGAGTCGCTAAGCTCGGAGATCCCGGCGGAGATTCACGTGCGACTCGCCGACGTCTACACGCAGCAGGGGGCCCATGCCGACGCTTATGCAGAGCTGCAAGCCTACCTCCGCGCCGATCCCCAAGGCCGCTTCGCGCAAAAAGCCCATGAGGTCATGCGGCACATGGAAAAATCGGGCGTCCTCAAGGATTCCCGCCCGTCGCAGGCTCCCAGCCCGGCCCACGTCGATTCGGTCGTTACTTGGCCACTTCCCAAATTATTCAAAGCCATCCCCGAACTGAAAGGGCTGGAGCCCGTTGAAAGCCAGGAAGAGCTACCCGGCATCCTGCAAAAAGTGGGAGAGAATGTGAGGGCTTATTTCGAGAGTTTTCCCGACACCGCGTCGGTCGAGGGCTTCAGCACGGCTCGGCTGGGGGGGCTTCGAACCGATCCAGAACGCGGAGCCCAGAAGTTCCAATATCTGGCTCTCGCGCATACCCACGGAGGGTGCGCAGGCCTGGACGAATACCGCACCAACGCCAAGGGAGAACGTGTTGAGCCCCGCGGCTTGACAGGCAACTATTTCATCACTAAGGGCTTTGTCTCGACCCCCCTTCATTTCTACCCTTCCTGCCAGACTGATTCGGCCTTCCGGTACCTGGGACGGCAGGTGATCGAGAAGCGGCAAACTCATGTGGTCGCGTTTGCGCAGAGGTCGGGGGTCGCCCGCACACCGGTCCGAATGCAAATCGAGAACATCTCCACCCTGGTCCTTGTGCAGGGAATCGCCTGGATCGATTCCAGCACCTACCAAATCTTGCGTATGCGAACGGACCTGCTCCCGCCCAAAATCGAAATCGGGCCGACAAGAGTAACCACCAAAATCGAATTCCAGGAAGTGCACTTCAAGGAATCTTCCCAGGCGCTTTGGTTACCACGCGAAGTTGTGGTCAGCACGGACTGGAAGGGTTGCACTTACTTGGATCGCCACCGCTATTCGAATTTCAAATTATTCACGGTGGGCACGGAGGAGAAGGCCAGGGCGCCGCATGGCACCCCGCCAGGCCACGATAATCCGAATTGATTCCGAATCGACCTCGTACCCGGTCGTGGGCTCATTTGCCTCGACGATAGGCGTTACACCCCGGCAAGGTGCGGACTCCGTGCTGGGCTGCACAGAAGCAGCCTCGCACATAGCCCTGCCTTGGACAGCCGAATGGAGCGATGAGGCGGGTCCGAGGCAACGAAAAAGGTTTTCCCGCTTCAAAAGAGCGAGATCAAGGCGCGCCGGCTCGCTTCGGCGGCTTGCGCGTCCGAGACGTGGACATAGGCTTGCGTGCTGGAAAGGCTGGCGTGCCCCAAGGCCACTTGCACCATTGCCAGATTCGCACTGCCCGCGATTAGGTGACTCGCCAGACTACGCTTCAGTACGTGGACAAACCGCTTTGACTTCGGCAGGTTGGCGGCTTCCGCGTGTTGCCGGAAGATGCGGTAAACCTGCTCGCGGGTTAAGTGGCCACCCTTGCGGGAAGTGAACAAAGCATTCGAGCCATCATCCTCGCGGGCCTTCAGCCGGGCCGTAACTGCCTTGGATTCGTCAAGCAACGGTTGGCCGCGATGGCGCATGATCGGCTGTATCGTACAAAGGCAACCCTTGACGCGGGCCACGGTCAGCGTTCTTCGTGGCCGTGCGCTTTTCCATCGATGAAGAAGCCAGGGTCAATTGAAACTGCGAATTGACCGTGGCTACCAGCCCTGACCCGTCTCCCACATAACCCGCCGGCTAGGTGTTTCCTTTGCCGTTTCACATCAATGGACGTATGGTCAAATACCCGGAAGTCGTCCTCCGCACCTGAAGCGACTTAGGCGTGTAGTCGGCAAACCGTAGATGTGGTGCCCACGCCCGCCCGTCCCTCCCAAATGACGGCGCACCCGGAAACCGCTCGGCACGCCGGTCCGCTTAGGCTCCTGACTGTTCACGGGGCACTGGGGTTCTGGGAGGGAGCGATCTCGCTGAGGCGCTTGAGATCGAGCACCATTTCGCCCCGCGCGTCCGCCTCGAAAGCGGGGACGAACCGGGCTCCCCAGACCACCTGTTCGTGGCGGTAGGAGTGGCGAACGTGGACCGTTTGGAAAAACGTATCATCGAAAGCTCTAATCAGAATCAGGAACTCCGCCTGCTGCCGCGCGACCACTTCTATGGGTAGGCCGTTTAACGTCAATGTGGATGTTGCTGGATGCTTCGGCCAGAAGCGAGGATTGTGACTAGAGATTCGTTGGCAACCAGTAGGCAACTACTGTAAGTGATGCTTCGATCGAGTTGTAACCTCTCATTCAAAGCGGTATCATTTGATGGTTTTGCCGGGGCCACAAAGCATAACTTGGAGGTGGTGGCCATGATCGCCAAGTTGACGCTGACTGCCTGCATGCTGATCCTTACGCTGCCGATTACCGGGCTGGCAAAAAAGCCCAGCGGAGAGATTCCTGACCGGCGTGCGCTGGCAGAAGTCCGGACCTATTGCATCGAGAAGAGCGGACTGAGTGACTCCGACCGTTATATTGTGGACGGCTTCCTGAAAACCGAAAGCAAGCCTAAGCACCTGTTAACGAAGATGCCGTGGAAGCTGGTGGAGAGCTGCCCAGATGACAATCCCGATGCAATTGCAACTGTGGATTTCGTTCCCCTCAACACGGTTCGAACCTCAAACGGCGTGCCTACGGGCCCGGGCGGCGTGCCTGCGGGCCCGCCCGTGAGTGGCACCGATGCGCGGGATCCGGAAGCGCAAGTCAAGGTCATATTGACCGTCGGCGATTCATCCCAGAAACTCCTTTACCGCATAGAGGCGATGCCTCTGGGCACGGATAGGCCATACGCTGGCCAGATCACGCCCACAGAACCCCCATCGCATGGGGGTCCCGTTGAAAGGCTGGATGCGGTCTACCACGTATTCTGGGCACTCATCAACGATCTCCAGGGAGTGCGCGGGGCAACCACAAAATAGATGGCGCGGGCCACTCCTAGCTGTGGTCTGTGACAGATTCCTGAGCCGCATCGTGGAAGGGCAGCGGGTAGAGGCGCGTTCCTGCACAGCGGATACTCGCGGAATTGTTGCGGACGAAAGGCGCACACACGCGAAGCGATGTATGCGCCACCCGATCGCGGAGTTCTGGCGGCCTGTATGATTTTGCCTGAAGAGTTCCCCCATCACTGGAAAATGGCCGGCCAAGACCCTCAGTGGCAACGGAGGACTTATCGATCCCGGTTTAGTTGGTCGTGTAGCCGGCAAACCGTAGATGTGGTGCCCGCGTCCACCCGCCCGTCCCTCCCAAATGACGGCGCACTCGGAAACTGCTCGGAGCGCCGGTCCGCTCAGGCGCTGGACTGTTTACGGAGTACCAGGGTTCTGGGATGGAGCGATCTCGCCGAGGCGCTTGAGGTCGAGCACCATTTCGCCCCGGGCGTCCGCCTCGAAAGCGGGGACCTGCCCCGATGCTTTGAAGCTGTGAGGAATTACTGGCTTTACCGCCGAGGCGCTGAGACGCGGAGAAAAGGCCTTTTGTTTTCAAATTTCTGCGCCTCCGCGCCTCTGCGGTGAGAAGGAAGGATTATTTCACAGCTTCTTTATGTCGGGATGACCCGACGACTATACGGATTAGGGCGTGGTGTTCAACCAGACGGCCATCTTCCCCAGTCCGCGATTGCCCCAGATGCAGTAAGGAACGGCAGTGATCGGAACCGGCTGGGTCGTGGCGGGATGAACCGGCTGGTAGAGCACATCCTTCCAATCGTCAAGCGGACGCAAGAGTCCCTGACCCTTGATGACCGTGATGCCGCCCAGAAGCCCAGGTGTGTATTGGCTTTCAAGCTGCGCTCCCAGCGGCAGGATGATCTGTTCCACCGGCGCCTCCTGATCCGCCTGCTCCAGGCAATAGAAAAGCGGCCCGCGTCGAAGCGCGGTCTTGCCATGGTCGTACAGAACTTGAGGATTGGCTTCGACCCGCTGGATATCCATGGGCAGAGTCAGGTCTATCGTGTCGCCATTCGACCAGGACCGACGGATTTCAGCGTAACCGTTAACGACGTGGGCAGAGAATTTCTCTCCATTGACCTGAAAGTCCGCACCGGGAGCCCATCCCGGAACGCGCACGCGGATGGCGAAATCCTGTGGCGCTTCCACGCCCACGGTGAACTTGATCTTCCCATCCCACGGGTAGTTGCCGGACTGCCGCAGAGTGACCTTCTTGCCCGCGAGGTTCGCATTCACTTGACCGGCGATGAAGAGATTCACCCACAGGCCATCCGGCGACTCGCTGTAGATGTATCGACCGAGAGCCGGCACAAACCGGGCGATCGTGGTCGGACAGCAGGGCACGCCGAACCAGGGATCGCGTTTGAAGTCGCCCCGGCTCGCCAGTGGGGTCACATAGCAGAAGGTGTCTCCCGTTAAGGAAACGCCCGCCGCCAGCGCGTTGTACAGGGACAGTTCCATAGTATCTGCGTAGCGCGCATCGCCGGTGAGCTTGAGCATGCGGTAGTTCCAGAAGACCATTCCCGCCGAGGCACAGGTCTCCTGGTAGGCATCTTCGTTGGGCAGGTCATAGTCAGCGGTAAAGCCTTCGTTGCGCTCCGAAGGCCCGATGCCCCCGGTCACGTACATGCGGTGCAGAGTCACGCTGTCGTGCAGGCTTTCGAGCGCTTCCCACAAACCCTCATCACCGGTCTCGTAAACCAGGTCTGCCATTCCGGAGTAGAGGTACATGGCCCGCACGGCATGACCGACGGCCACCCGCTGCTGGCGGACCGGCAATTGATCCTGTGAGTAGCTGGTGTCAAACTTCGCCGGATTGATGAGGAAGAACCGCCTGTAAAAATCCTTGATGTTCATCGGGTGACCTAGCAGGTCAACCTTCCTCTCCGGCAACTGCTCGTACTGGCGTTCAAAGATCGAGGGCTTTTGACCTCGGGAATCGATGAAGTACTGAGCGAGCTGGAGGTAGCGTTTCTCGTGGGTCAGCCGGTAGAGCCTGACCAAGGCCAGCTCGACCTCTTCGTGCCCGGGGATGCCGGCCTGCTTGCCGGGCCCGAAGGTGGAATCGAGGTGATCGGCGAGCCGCAAGGCGACGTCGAGCAAGGAGCGCTTTTCCGTGGCTTGGTTGTGCGCCACGGCCGCCTCGAAGAGCGAGCCCGCGCAAAACAGTTCGTGGTTGAACGCCAGGCTCTTCCACCTCAGGTCCGGGAGATTCAGTTGAATGTATGTATCCAGATAGCCATCTTTCTGCTGGGCCGCCGCGATCTTCGCAATCAACTCGTCCACTTTGGATTCGAGTCGAGCGTCCGGATGCTGGGCGAGGATGTACGAGGCGCCTTCGATCCATTTGTATACGTCCGAATCGGCCCACCAAGGTCCGCCGAACTTGGCCTGCACCTTGCCGGAGGCGATATCGAAGTTCCGAATACACTCGGTTGCTTCGAGCTCCTTGTAGACGTGGTCCAGCGTTCGGGTGCGGTTGACCTCCAGGCGCGGCGACCAGAAGGTGTCCTGAATCTGAACAGCGGTCAGAGGAAATTCAGTAAGCCTCGAACCCGCCGGAAGTAAGGCCGCTTTTCCTTTTGCTGGGTCTTGACCGCCCGCCGTTCTGCCCGCAAAGGGTATGGCCATTAACACGAGCAATGCGGTAACGGTCAGGACTGACTTCGCGTTTGAGGTAAGCATCGTTTTGATCTCCATTCTTCTCGCCGAACTCTTCCTTGCTTGGAGAGATTGGGTGTCCGTTTCGCACGATTTGCACGGCTCACCGCTGGGATAACACTCGAGCGGGAAACTGAGAACCTCCTGCTCGGGCCGGAAAGGTCTGGGTCTTCACCATCCCCCGTCCCTCTTCCAGCGTGATCAATTGATTGGCGGGGAGGTTGCGGAAAGACTCCTTGAGACCTGAGGGCCAGGTAACTTCCACCAGGTCGGCTGCCTTCGCCTGGCCCAGGCCAAAGTGTAAGCGCAGGTCGCTTTGGGAGAGGAAGCTGGACCCGCTGATGACTTCCTCCATCTGCGCGTGCTGGCCCGTAACGACTCGAACCCGAGCTCCAATGGCGCTGCGGTTCGAACGGGTACCCAGGCACTTCACCAGCAGCCAGTTGCGTTTGTTCCCGCCGTCATTGTGCAGGAGGTTGGGCGGTTCGTTATTGTTGCTGACCAGGATGTCGATACCGCCATCGTTGTCGTAATCCGCGAAAGCACACCCATGGCTGGAAGCAACGATCTTCAGGCCAGGACCCGCCGTCGATGATACGTCCGCAAAGCGGCCGTTCCCCAAGTTGCGAAACAATACATTGGGCTGTTTGAACCCGGGCATGCCTGGAATTCGGTCCGCCTCGGGGTAGACGTGCCCGTCAGCCACGAAGATGTCCTTCCACCCGTCGTTGTCGAAATCCAGGAAACCCACACCCATGCCGACGTACTGGGTAATCGCCCCCAGCCCGGCCTGCTGGCTGACCTCGCTGAAGGTTCCATCACCGTTGTTGTGAAAAAGAGTGGTCGGATCGCCGGCGAAATTCACCTTGACGAGGTCGAGCCAGCCGTCCCCGTCATAGTCGGCTGTCGCTGCTCCCATCCCACCCTGCCGGGTGCCCTGGCCGCTTAGCGCACAACCGGCCGGGATACCCACTTCGGTGAACGTACCATTCCGATTATTGTGGTAAAGCAGGCTGGGAGCGGTGTCGCACGATACATAGATGTCCGGCCAGCCGTCGTTGTCGAAATCTGCAGCAAGGGAGGCGAATCCGTACGAGCCCACCGACCGCCAAGTCCGATCCGCGGCTAAGGTGAGTTCCTTCGTCCCGCGCGGGTAGGTCACACCTGACTTCTCGGAAACGTCCTCAAACGTGCCATCGCCGCGGTTGTGATAAAGAATATTGGTTCCTCCTCCCAGACCTTCCGGGCCACAGGCCACTGGGACATTCATGAAGGAACAGTAATAGTTGGCGCCCGGTAGCGGCGCCACCTTCAAATCGAAGGTAACATAGTTGGAAACAAACAAATCGAGATGACCATCGCGGTCATAGTCGAGGAAGGAACACCCGGTGGACCATCGGCCTTCAGTTCCTGACAGGTCAGCCTTATCGGTTACATCCGTGAAGGTCCCGTCACCGTTGTTGCGATAGAGAACGTTGTCACCCCAATAGGTGACGAAGATGTCGTCGAAGCCATCGTTGTTATAGTCGCCGACGCACACACCCTGCCCCCAGCCGGAGCGCACCAATCCCGCCATCTTGGTCACGTCAGTAAAGGTTCCGTCGTGATTGTTATGGAACAGGTAGTTTGATGGCTCCTGGCCTTTTGGGAATCCCTCGAGCCTGGTTCCGTTCACAAGAAAAATATCCGGCCACCCGTCGTTATCGTAGTCGAGGAACGCGACCCCGCCACCCATTTCTTCCAGGATATAACGCTTGCTCCGGACCCCGCCGCCGACAATCACTGCGCCACCCAGCCCCGCCTCCTTCGCTATATCGACAAAAGACACACCTGCAGGTGTCCGTGTGACTTGCGAGCCCGCGCGGTGCGGGCCAACGGGAGGCGCTTCCTTTCGCGCCTGCCCCGAGCCCCACAACAGTTCGCCCAAGCACGCGAAGCCCAGCAACAGAGCCATCAGGCCGAGGGAATGTCGCAGTCTTCGAGGACTGTTTCTGGTGCCAAGCTGCAAAGAAGAGCGATGTTCCCGGAACTGCGAGGGCGGGGTTTTAACCCCGCCGTACCGAGGCGCTTTCCCCCTTACCTCGGCCCTCTCCCCCGCCCGCGCGGGGGAGAGGGGGTCCGAAGGACGGGTGAGGGGGCCGCCTCGGCGGGGCTGGAGCCCCACCCTTCCGTGCGGGCAATTGCGCTTCTTTGTCCAATCAAGCAATCGATGCAGCAAAGCTCGACCACCCCTGATGGTGACCCACTCGCATGAGTTTGGCGACCAAGCGCGCAGTCTGAAATCGACCTCGCTTGGTCACGGCGGTCCAAACAGTCAATGTTTCACATCGGCTGGCTTGTCCACCACGGGGTGGGGATGCTCTGCAGTCTCTTGAGGCAGTTGGGTCCCACCCTGGCCGGACAGCTTTTGGAAAGTCGCCATTTCCCTCTCGCTCTCCGCAGCTTTTCCGATCTTCCGATAGACCGTACTTAAGACATAGTGGTACTTCGCATAGCGAGGATTGTTTCCGATGGCGCTCTGCAAGGCCTTCGCAGCCTGCTCCCAATTCTTCTGCGCCATCTGTGCCCGGGCGGCTTCGAAGAATGCCCGGTCGTTCTGGGGATTGACGTCGATCGCTTTTTGGCAGTACGGCAGCGCCCGTTCAGGTTCGTTCAGGCGGTTGTACATCGCGCACACGTTAATGTACGGCCATTCTGATTTACGTCCCTGCCGCTCCATAAGTTCGAAGGCTTTTTCATAATTCGCAAGAGCGGCTTTGTCATCGCCCATGCCCTCCAGGGTCAGGCCCAGATTGTCATAAGCCTTCATGTAGGACGGATCCAATCGTATAGCCTTTTCAAGTTCCTGTTTGGCAAGCAAGAATGCATTCCGGGTGTAATGGATCCTGCCCAAGAAGTAGTGAATCTCGGCGGAGTCAGGTTTCAGGCGCGCGGCTTGTTCCAGCTCGATTTGGGCCTCGTCGTATTTTCCAATGATGGTGAAGTCCAATCCCAGAATCTTGTGAGCTTCAGCATTGTTGATGTCGAGCTGCAGGGACTTCGCGAGCGTCTCCACCGAAGCGCGGATCTGATGGGTTCGGAAATAGACATATCCCAAGTCGTAATAAGCTCGGGCGGAATCCGGGTGGACTTTCAGGTAATTTCGCAGGGGCACCTGAACCTCCTGCAACCGGCCGTCGCTGACGTAACGTTCAAAACGCTCGAGCTGCTGGGGGTCGTCCTGCGCGCGCGTCGGAACCTTCTCGCGGTCGGCCGGCGAGTTGGTTGGCCGGCTCGCGCCGAAGACTCCGGGAGTGCTCACCATCTGCCAGGCCATCCAGATTATGCCCAGACGCCACAGCTCACACAGGACCCATCCGCTGAAAGATGTCTCGGTGTTTGGCGGCGATCCCATGGGTACTCACCCAGCCTCGAAGCCTGCCCCGCCCTGCCCCTGCGTCCTCTCACGTTCAATCGTCTGTAGCACGCAGCCAGCGCTATCAATCCTGCAGTGCCTGCCCTGCTTGCCTGCCCGCCGGCGAGGCAGGCGCAGGCAAGCTGCGCAGGCAGGGTCGAATAGACCCCTCACCCGGCCTCGTACCACGACCGCTCTCTTCCCTCGAGAAAGGGCTCGTAGAATCAGGAAGGCCTCACCTTGGGCGGCTTAATCTCACCCGTCTGCTTCAAAATGTTGTCCAGGCCTTCCCGGGCCAGCGGGGAAGCAGGATCAAGCTGCAACGCCTTCTTGAAAGCGTCGATCGCTCCTCGCTTGTCACCCTTCTTGGCTAGAGCCACACCTAGCTGGCTGAAGGCCTCGGCGGAGGACGGACGCAGCACGGTCGCCCGGTTGAACATCGCGACGGCTTCGTCCAGTTCTCCTTTCGTCATCATGGCGAGCCCCAGGCCGTAATGGGTCTCAAAGTTATTCGGTTGAAGCGCGAGGGCGCGTTTGAATTCGACGACGGCTCCCTCCGTATCCCCGCTCTGCAACAGGGCAGTGGCCAACCCGCGGTGCCCATCCGCCCAATCCGGTTCCGCCCTCGTCACCTCGCGGAAGTCCCGGACCGCGTTCGCGAGGTCCCCACGTTTCAGCTCGACCTCCGCCTCACCGAACTTGTCGCTGGTGATCTGAGAACGCTCGGCGCTGGAGATCAGTTCCCTGGCCAACTTGAGCTCAGCTTCTGCCTGCTCCCGTTGTCCTGCCCGGGCCAGCGCCAGGCCCAACTGATGGTGGGCCTCCCCGAAGTTCGGATTGATTTTGGTCGCTTCTGTCAGCGGAGGAATAGCCTCCTGCACAGATCCCTTCTTCATGAGAGCCCTCCCCAATGAGTACAGGGCTTGAGCGTGTTTGGGAGCGAGCGCGATCACCTTCTTCAGCTCCTCAATCTCGCGGTCGAGGTCCGGCTTGGTCTCGTATGCCATTGCCAGGTTGTAGCGAGCCCGGATGGATTCCGGTCGGAGTTCCACCGCCTTCTGCAACTCCCGGAGCGCTTCATCCGTATCCATCGTGACCAGGGCCCCCCCCAGATTTTCATGGGCCTCCTCATAATTGGGACTCTGCTTGATGGCTTCCCGAAATTCTGCCACGGCTTTGTTCACGTCGCCCTTTTGCAGGTAGACCAAGCCCAGGTTATTGTGCGCCTCCGCGAAATCCGGCCGCAGCCGAACAGCCTCCTGAAACTCCGCCAGGACTTCCTCCGAGCCCATGCCCTTTCTGCCCAGCAACCGGCCTAGCGTGTTGTGCGCCTCGCTGACGTCGGGCTTCTGCGCAATCGCCCGGCGCACTTCGCGAACAGCCTCGTCGAGGTTCGCGTCCCCCTGGGAAGACTGCGGGTCAAGATCGAGTCCTGCTTCGAATTGGCTGAGACCCTCACGCAGCCGGCCCATCCTGAGCAGAACGATCCCCTGATCAACATAAGCGGGAAAAAGATTGGGGTTCAGCGAGAGGGCACAGCTCAGGCTATCCAGCGCGCTCGCGAGCTCACCGCTCTCCTTCAACGCCATCCCCAGGAACAGATGCGCTTGCAGGAAAGCCGGATCGAGATGAACCGCCTCCTTCAGCTCCGGCAGGGCCTTCGCCCTTTGTCCCGCAAACCAGAGAGCCGCGCCCAAGTTGTAGTGTGCTTCGGTGAATTTCGGATCCAACTGAATCGCGTGATTCAGATGGTCCACTGCCCCAGCCAAGTCACCCTGTTGGCCGAGCACAAAACCGAGGAGGTTCTGAGCTTGCACATAATCCGGGTCGAGCCGAAGCGCCGCTGTGAGTTTGTCCTTCGCGCCCGGGAGGTCTCCCCTTCCGAGCGTCGCGAGGCCTTGTTTGTACAGCTCCGCCGCGGGGCCTGGCGCGTGGTGCGGCGAAGATTCTTCTGCAGCGCGCCGCGGGGCCGCCATCTGCTTCAAAGTCGACCCCAGACTGTAGTAACCCTCCGCAAGGTCCGGTCGAAGCCGAAGGGCATTCTCAAAGGCCCGGACTGCACCTTCCAAATCGCCCCTCTGCCTCAGAACATCCCCGAGGTAATACTGCGCCTGCTCGTTGTTGGGTTCGAGGGTGGTCACAACCTTCAAATATCGCTGCGCGCCCGCTTGGTCACCTTTCATCCGCAAGGCCATAGACAGATTCATGTTGAGTGAGGGGTCACGGGGCCGCAGCTTGATTGCCTTTTGGCAAACCTCCAGGGCCTTGTCCAGCTCCCCCGTCCTGATCAAAAGCGAAGCCAGGTTGTTGTAAGCCCGCACGTAGCCAGGTTGCAGAGCAATGGCCCGTTCAAACTCGTGGATGGCTGGGATAGGCTCGTTTGTTTGCTCGTACACGACGCCGAGCCAGTTGTGCGCGTCAACGCTTCGGGGGTTGACTTTCAGAATTGCCTGGTATTGATCGGCCGCCTTTTCGAACTCCCCCGCGTGTTGCCAAAGAAGGCCCAGGGCCAGGCGCGCGGGTTCGAAATCCGGCTTGAGCTCCACAGCCTTGGCAAGCTCAGTCATCGCGTCTTGCGGATCCCCCCACTCTCCCAACGCCATGCCCAGGTTATAGTGCGCTTCGGCATAGGCCGGATCGATTTCTATCGAGCGGACGTATTCCACCAGAGCCTCTTTGCGCTCACCCTGCCTGGCGAGGGCCAGCCCCAACCCGTTATGGGCCTGTGACCGCTGCGGGTCGATCTTGATTACCCTCCGGAACTCCTCGGCGGCGGCTCGCCAATTCCGCTCTTTCAACATTCGCATCCCTTGCTGGAAGTGCAGATCCACCGGCTTTGGCGGTGGTTGCTGAGCCCCCGCCTGCCCGGAGAAAAGGAATGCCGCGTAGAAAACCAGACTGCACCCTAGTGAGAAGACAAACCGACCACGACGCGGCCTTGCGAGCACGCGCAGACCTTGGAGTTCAGGTCGTGTGGTCGTGCCTGGCCGTTGATCAGCCATGGAGATCTGTCCTCACTGGGCGTTCCCTCTCGGGTTGAGGGGACAGCGGCGTTGCACGGGGCTCCAACCCTTTCGGGTGATGGGGGGAAGAATCAACCGCTGCCTGTGCTGGCGCGCCTGAACAAGAAAGCAGGATGGCAGTCGAAGCCAGGGCCCGGGCACACGTCCCTCGCGCCCCCCCCTCACATTCACCAAAGCCACTTTAGGCTCTCAAACTTCATGTAGTCAAGACGAAGGCGGAGGTCGTCTTTCCCAACCCACAAAGCCCGATGGCCAAGGGCACCCACGGTCAATTCGGCGCTGAGATTGACCGTGGGTTCGTGAACCAAGAAAAGCCCATGGTTGGAAAAGCGCCAACCCTAGATGTCGCTGCTCCGCCTGGCCGTGCGCAGGCGGAGCAGTGCGATTGGGAGCGTCAGATCGCCACGCTGACCAGGGTGTGCGAATGTGGCGGGAGCTTAAACGTCATGCGACTGGACACTTTGGGTGGTTCGAGCGGCTGTGGGACCACCCGCTTCGGGGCATCGAAGCTGTTGACGGCCTTGAGGTCGGAACCGGTCAAGACCTGACAATCGACCACCCGGCTGGGTGTGATATCGTGCCAGACCACCTCTAGTTCGCGAGCCTTATCCAGGTCGCGGTTCAACAAAAAGAGCGTCGCGGTTTTGCCTTGATCATCAATCGTGCCGGCAACGTCGACGTAAGGGACATGGCCGATGCGGGACGCTCCGTAAGCCTCGAATCCCCCGGGCATTTCCGCGCGAGGGCCGTGGGACACTTCGTAGGTCTCGATTTCCGCCCCCAGCTCGAGAACACTGCCGTGGGCGTACTTCAGCGCCCAGGCGTACGGATAGTAGATCGTCTGCCGCACCAAGCCGTCTTCGTTTGTCATGATCGGGGCGATGACGTTGACGAGCTGTGCCAGGCACGCTACATGCACCCGGTTCGCGCGCCGCAGGAGCGTATTGATCAGACCGCCGACCAGCAACGCGTCCTCCAGGTTGTAGATCTCCTCCAGCAAGTGCGGAGCTACTTTCCGGTCGCCGTCCACATCCTTACCGGAGCGCGCCCGGTACCAAACGTTCCATTCGTCAAAGGAGAGCCAGAGCGTCTTGGGGGATCGTTTGCGCCCGCGCACCAAGTCGCAAACCGAAATGATTTCCTCGATCTGCCGGTCCATGTCCAGGTTCATGGCCAGGTACATGCGGCTGTCGCCTCCGGTTTCCATGTCATTACCGTAGTAACGGTGAAGAGAGATCGCGTCCACTTCCTCGTAGCACTGCTCGAGCGTCTGTTGATCCCACTCCAGGTAGGTCGGCATTTGGGTATTGCTGGATCCACAGGCAATGAGTTTCACCGAAGGATCAAGGCCTCGCATCTGCTGGGCAGCGTCGCGCGCCTTGATGCCGTATTCCCTGGCGGGAATGTGGCCGATTTGCCAAGGCCCATCCATCTCATTGCCCAGGCACCAATACTTGATGTTGTGCGGCTTCTCATACCCGTGCTCGCGCCGCAAGTCACTCCACTTGGTTCCCTTTTCGACGTTGCAGTACTCGAGCAAGGCCAGGGTCATCTCCGGGGTGGCGGTCCCGAAGTTCGTGCCGATAAGGGGCTCCGTACCCACCGCGCGGCACCAAGTCACATACTCGTTGATCCCAAACTGGTTCGTCTCGAGGGTGTTCCACGCCCGATCCAGCACGCGGGGGCGATTTTTCTTCGGTCCCACCCCATCCAACCAGTTGTAACCGGAGACGAAATTTCCGCCCGGATAGCGGACGATCGGAACACCCAAGGTGCGTATTTCTTCCAGAACATCCTTGCGGAAGCCGTTCGCGTCGGCGAATTTCGAGTCCGGTTCATAAATGCCGCCGTAGACCGAGCGGCCCAGGTGTTCGATGAAAGACCCAAACAGGTGCCGGTCGAGATCCGCAACCCGCCGCGTCGAGTCTACGATCACCCGAGCCGGATCGGGTGGCGGGGTCATCGCATGTAAGGCACGACCCAGCCACGAGTTCGCGGCCAGCCCCACCCCCGCCGCGGCTGCCTGCTTGAAAAAGCCCCTTCTGGGAACGGTAGACATGGTCTGATTCCCTCCTTTGACCGTGGCCTTAGGTAGCCACGCGCTGATGAATTCTCGCGAGTAAAGCGAAATTGCCTTCCTTCTTAAATGACCTCGCCCATGCGATGTGGAAACCTCGAGAGTGGCTTGTTCTTATGCTCGCTGCGTGTCAGCCGGAACACGGCAGGCACGGCGGCGGACAATTGCGGGGAGGGTTGAGACAGCGCTTACATGAGGGAAGTGTTGAAGAGACATCCGAGATTTCGTCGTTCCCGCCGGTTTCCCCTTGACCTCAATCCCCGCGCGAGGTGCTCCCGGCGCTCGACTCGGATGGCTGTGATCGGCCGTACCCAACGAAGCGACTCGGGCAAGGTCCTTCCGCACAAAAGCGCTTACAGGCTATTGCAGCACCCCCACCCTGTCAAGCCCTTTCAGGCGAGCTTCCCCGTTCCCTGCCAATACGAAGGGCAAATCCGCATCCTCATTCATTAGGTCTGAGTTCGAGACCACGTTGCGCGCGGCGAGCCTCGCGCCTCTGGCCCTCCAAGTCCGCCGCCTGTTTTTGTATGCGCTGGAAAGTTTCGAAGGCTTGCTGGCTTTCCTGGGTCTTCCCCAGCTTACGGTAGGCAACTCCCAGGACGTAGTAATATTGCGATGCGGGTCTGATCGAGATGGCTTTCTCCAAGGCCTCAGCTTCCCCAACCCAATCTCCTTTCGCGCGGCAGGTTTTGGCGATCTGGAAATAAGCCAAGTCCGATTGGGGGTTCAATTCCAGCGCCTTATGGGAGTACTCCAAGGCCAAGTCTAACTTGTCCCGGCGATTGTAGTAGCCACTCAAGTTGACATACGGCGCATCGAACTTGCCGTGCCGCTCCTCGTTGAGACGAATGGCAGTCTGGTAATCCTGGAGCGCAGTCGCATCGTCGCCCACAGCTTCCACGGCGAATCCCAGCGCGTTGTAAGCTTCCATATAATTCGGGTCAATTTGGATCGCCTTTTCCAGCTCAATTCGGGCTTTGGAGAAGTCATCGTCCATGGCGTAGACCCTGCCTATATTGTAATGAACCTCTGCCGAGCTGGGGTTCAGGCGCAAGGCTTCCTTAAGCTCCTGCAAGGCCACGTCGGTCCTTCCGATGATGCTAAACTCTCTTCCCAGAAGCATGTGTGCCGGGGCGTCGTCGAGGTTCAGCTCAAGAGATTTCGCCAAAGCCTGCACGGAATCTGCAATCCTGCGCTGCCGGAACTGGACATAGCCCAGGAAATAGTAAGCCTTCGAAGAGCCAGGGTGGGCGGTTAAATAGGTGTGCAGCAGCGGCTCAACCTCCGGGAACTTTTCCTTTAGGATGAGGTCCTGGAAACTCGCCATTTGTTGCGGGTCGTCGTCGACACTTGCGGCCTTTTCCTCGGCCGGCGAGCGCGCGTCCTCCTGCTTGGTCGCCGTATTGGGCGCGGTGGCCGCGAATTGAAAGGTGTGGGGATGGGGGGCCGACTCGCGCGGCGCCGTCGCTGCAAGTGGGCATAACGGCAGGCGAGAGGCGTGCGACACCGGCAGTCCGGCCACTAGACCCATGGCGACCAGAAAAGCAGAACCGATCCCCCAAAAGGCATTTCCTGGCTTGGGCAAACCGTCTCCCACTTGGCTCTGCAATATTTTATTATTGTAACACCACCAGGAATCCCGGCGATTGCACTTCCCTTCCTCCTCACCGCCGACCTATGACGCATGCGAGCCGGGCAGGCTCCTCACCTTCAACGGGCCGGGGACCGCTGAAAACGCTTGCTAACAGCGGTCCCCGCTTGCGCCAGCGTACCATCCGGCTGGAGGAAGTTCCAGCAGGCGTTTCGAGACGTGTTAAGTTATCCAATCATTTTGAACTCCACTTACGAATCTGGAGCGCGACATCAAGGAGTTGCTGACACGTCCGGTGGGGCGGCCGAGTCATAAACCCGTGGTCTGGCACAAGAGCTTTCTTTATCAGGCGGCCAATTGGAACACGGCGCGGCGGGTGGTGGTGAAGGTGGAGCATCATGCGGGGGAGTTGTTCCCTCGAGTCGGATTCATCGTGACCAACCTGACCCTGCCGAGCCGGGCGGTGGTGCGGTTCTACGACAAGCGCGGTACGGCCGAACAGTGAATCAAGGAAGGCAAGCAAGCGGTGAAGATGACGCGGCTGAGCTGCCATCGGTTCCGGTCCAACGAGGTGCGGCTGCGGCTAAGCGTGATCGCCTATAACCTGGGGAACCTGTGGCGGCGTCTGGTGCTGCCCAAGAGGTTCGACAACTGGTCCTTGACCAGCTTGCAGCAGAGGCTGGTGAAAACCGGCGGACGTTTGATCAAGCATGCCCGCTACTATTGGCTGCTCCTGGCGGAGAGCGTCGCCACGGCGACACGCGGCGGCTCTTCGGAGCCCTGCTGGGCAGGACCGCGCGGCTGCCGGTTCCCACGGGGTAACCCCGGCTCGGGTAGTAGGAAAACGGACGAAAACGCCCCCGGGACGTGGCGGTGTCTGAAGAACTGATGGAGCAGGCGACGACCGCAGGCGTTCAGGACTCGCGGAAGGCAGAAGAGAGTCTTTCGGACCCTCGCGGAGAGGGAAAATGCACCGAAAGGGCTCGGTTGGAGACAAACGGGTGTATACTCTCAGGCGCCGGAACGCCAAAAAGCGGTTTCCGGTTCAAGCAAATCGGCATCGGAGGTGTTGTCATGGGCGGCGAAGGACACAATCGGCGTGAATTCCTGGAAAAGGTGGTAGCAGGAGCAGCGGGTGCCGCCCTCGGTCTCCCCCGGATCGCCAAGGCGCACGCGTCGACGGGCGAGATGCCCTACCGCAGGCTGGGGCGTTCCGGCGAGAAGGTCTCCCTGATCGGCCTGGGGGGCGGCCACATCGGTATCCCACGCGAGGAGCAGGAAGCCATCCAGATTATCCGCGCCGCCATCGACAACGGCGTGAACTTCATGGACAACTGCTGGGATTACCACAACGGTGAGAGCGAACTCCGCATGGGCAAGGCTCTCCGGGACGGCTATCGCCAGAAGGTCTTCTTGATGACCAAGATCGACGGCCGGACGCGGGCTGCAGCCGCGGGACAGATTGAAGACTGCCTGCGCCGTTTGCAAGTCGAGAGCATCGACCTGATGCAGTTCCACGAAGTCGACCTGCTCACGGACGCCGACCGCATCTTTGGCCCGGGCGGCGCTTTCGAGGCCGTGCTGGAGGCGAAGAAAGCCGGCAAGGTCCGTTACGTCGGATTCACCGGCCACAAGGACCCGGACATCCACCTGAAAATGCTGAATATGGGCTTTCAGCGCGGGTTCACGTTCGACGCCGTGCAGATGCCGCTCAATGTGATGGATCCGCACTACCGCAGTTTTGCCAAGGCAGTCGTCCCGGTGCTCGTCGAGCACGGCATCGGGGTCTTGGGGATGAAGTCCATGGGTGGCGGGCGGATACTGCGCAGCAACACCGTAACGCCCATCGAGTGCCTGCAGTACGCTATGAATTTGCAGACCTCCGTCGTCATCGTAGGCTGCGAGAGCCTGGAGCGGTTGAACCAGGCCCTGGAGGCTGCGCGCACCTTCCGGCCGATGAGCGAAAAGGAAGTGGCCATGCTCCTGGCGCGGACTGCGACGGCGGGCGCCAAGGGTGAATACGAGCGATTCAAAACCACCACCGACCACGACGTTACGTGGCGGAACCCCCAGTGGCTCGGGTAACGCAACTCCCGAGATTTCCCATCTAGACATCGCATGTGTGGCGCTGCTCTCCGCAGCGGCGTTCTTCGGCGTTCCGGCGTACATTATCGGTCGGCCGGGAGGTCAGAACGGAAATTCGGGCTGGAAAGGAGTGCCCATGTCAGACGTCATCTACACTTCCAAGGTGCACATCGAACGCAAGGCTGCCCCGCTACGCATCGCTAAGTTGCCCGGGGAACCGCAGCCAGTCGTGTTCAGCGTGCACGGGGCCAGAGCCGCGAAAGCCATACCCACAGAATGCGGTCGGAATCCTGCAGGCAAAGCCGGCGGTTCCGGCTCGACCGCTGCAGCACCAGAAGCTGATGACGCAGTGCGAGGATCTCAGCCTGCAAAGCAGCACGAGATCGGAAACAGCTCTGCACAGAGGAGAGCAGGCTAAAGAAGAGAGCAAACATTACCCCGCAGTCTACACGCCACGGCTTCACAAATCCAATCGTTTCAATGCCAACGAGTTTCTGGTATGGACAGCCGCATCTTGCGCGAACTAACAATCCTCGTTCAAAGTGCGATTCTTCCTCGAGATCGTTAAACCGGCAGCTTGACGCTCCGCGCCGCACCACAGAATGCGCAGGAGGGCGGAAGAGGAGCCACGCTGGTGAGTTCAACTTCCGAACTTAGGTATTCTCGTCGAACCGGCTCCTCCTGAAGGAGGTCCGTACTGAGATACTTCTTGTTGTCATCGGCGAACACGGTCACAACAACTGCGTCCCCACCCAAGGACTCCTGCACTTGCAATGCAGCCAGAAGGTTGCACCCGGAAGAGATACCCACGCCCAGCGCGAGGCTCTTCGCCAGCTTTTGTGCCATCAGCATTGAATCTCCGTCGGAGACTGCGATCACTTCGTCTAACTCCGCCATGTTGACGATCGCAGGAATGAACTCATCGGAGATTCCCTGAATCCTGTGCTTGCCCACTTTGCACCCGGTGGAGAGCGTTGGCGACTCGGCCGGCTCTACCGGATGAATCTGAACGGCAGAGTTCTGGCGTCGCAGGAAACGCCCGACGCCCATGACGGTCCCGCCCGTTCCAACTCCGGCGACAAAAGCAACCGGTTTCAGGCCGGCCTCCGACAGCTGCGCCCAGATTTCCGGACCCGTTGTCGTTTCATGGGCCTGGATGTTGGCCTGATTAGAGAACTGGCGAGGAAGAAACACGCTCTTGGGGTCGGCGCTGGCAAGTTCTTCGGCCATGCGGATACAGCCAAGGAACCCTCCTTGCTCTGCTCCGACCAGGACAATGTCAGCGCCATAGCTCCTGATGAGATTTCTTCTTTCCTGGCTCATCCAGTCCGGCATAAGAATCGTTACTGGATGCCCCAGAGCGCGGCCGAGCGCGGCAAAGGCGACCCCCGTATTGCCGCTGGTCGCCTCGGCAATTCGTTGCCCAGGGCGTAAAGAACCGTCGGCGTACGCGCGCTTCAGGATGTGCAGCGCCATGCGATCCTTAATGCTGCCTGTGAGGTTAAGCTGTTCGCATTTCGCATAGATGACCCGGCGCTCGCCTCGGAACGTAAGCCCGATTCCCAAAAGAGGCGTGTTGCCGACCAGGCGGGACAATCCATCGAGCTTCTGATCCGGAATTCCCATTATCGACCTCCGGCCCGACCGATAACCTACACCTGACCGCCGCTGAGTGGGCGAAGTATAATATCGCGGTGAACGCGATCGCGCTCGGGGTTTTCGAAACTCCCCTCAATCGAAATATCGTCAATGATCCCACCCGCAAGAGGTCCATCCTCTCCCGCACACCCATGCGGCGCTATGGGAACCTAGAAGAAATCAAAGGGCCTGCGATCTTCCTGGCCTCAGACTCAGCGAGCTTCGTCTCCGGTGAAATCCTCACAGTGGACGGTGGCTTCATGGCCCAAGGAATCGCGGACTAGGATGCAGGCGCGCCCTGAGCGCCCACTCGCCACGACACGGATTTCCTCCCGCCGTAGTCATGGGCCAACGAGGGTCGTTCAGGAAAAGAAACGAATCAAGCAGCCGCAGAGCTGGCCGGTGCCGGTTCAGCGCCATCGACGATCCTCACCTCTCCTGCTCCTTCACCGGCGGTCGAGGTGTAGATTTCCGCTACTTTGCCCGTTGCCGCTGTGTATCCCCGACTCATTGCTTCCTTGAATTCCCCGACACAGTCGTTACGCACGAGGTTAATCGTACATCCTCCAAATCCTCCGCCGGTCATCCGCGCGCCGAATACTCCTGGGAGTCGTCGGGCAAGATCCACTATCAGATCCAGCTCAGAGCAGCTTACCTCATAGTCGTCCCGCAGACTTGTGCGCGATTCACCCATGAGTGCGCCAAACCTCGCAAGGTCTCCAATGTGTAGAGCCTCTACGGCTTGGGTGACTCGAGCGTTTTCGCTGACTACGTGGCGGCAACGCCTGTACACGACCTCGGGGAGATCCGCCTCCGAGCGGTTCAGGTCCTCCAACGTTACGTCTCGCAAGGCGCGGACGCCGTCCTTCTTCTTCGCCATGATGCAGCTGCCCCGCTCACACTCTTCACGTCGCTTGTTGTACTCTCCACTCGCCAGCTCATGCTTGACCATCGTGTTGCACATGACCAGCGCAACGTGGGGAGGAATCCGCACGAGCTGATGCTCGAGCGTGCGGCAATCCAGCATCAGGGCACTATCAACTGCCCCAAAACATGACACGAATTGGTCCATAATTCCGCACCGCGTACCCACGAACTGGTGCTCAGCCCGCTGGCAGAACTTTGCCTGTTCTGCACGCTCAACGCGGATTCCGGAAATAGCTAGGAGTGCGCAGCTCGTGGCAACTTCGATGGCTGCCGACGAGCTGAGACCCGCGCCGATCGGCACGTCCCCTTGGATGAGCAGGTTCGCACCCCGCAGACGATGGCCCGCCGATTCAAGCACCCAGGCAACTCCGAAGACATACCGGCTCCAGTGATGCTCCGCCCCGGGAGGTGGATCGTTCAGGTCAATCTCAGCATGCTCAGAGAAATCTTGGGAATACGCCACCAGTCTCCGATCTGGCCGGGGCGCAATGGCCACCCAAGTCGAGGCAGCGATCGCACAAGGCATCACAAAACCGTCATTGTAGTCGGTGTGCTCACCGATCAGATTAACCCTCCCCGGCGCGCGAAAGATGCGGGGCTCGCCAGGATAGATTCCTGCAAAGGCCTTCTTCAGTTCAGCAGCTCGGTCCATTGTGGATCAACCTTCCGTGGATGAAGTGTTCAGCTTAAGAGTTTCGCAGAGGCTCACCAGGGTTCGTCAAGAGGCCTCTGGCCGAACTGGGCGTAACCCCGCGTGATCGATAAGTTCCGTCGTCGCCTGCGTACTCCCGCACGGTAGCGCACCCAATCTCATGGGTCACGACAGACGGGTGGATCGAGCAGTCCGGCCGTGAACGCAGCACGCACAAGCTACACGATCCAAAAGCGGAACCCTCCGGCGATTCATTTCTCTCAACTGGCCTCCGTATTGCGCATGTGTAGTCAGGCGGTCGGGTGAGCTGAAGAAGATTCGAGGCGCCCCCTTACGCAGTCAAACGGCTCGAGTAGGCCAAAACTCCAATTGCCAGCATCAGGAGACATACTCCATAGACCATGACCCTCTTGGCGGCGCCGGATGCGGCTCTCCATTCGCCGGTCAGGACGCCCAAAGCGTTGCCGGTGAGGATCGAGCAGATCAACATCATGGGGTAGCCCAGGAAAGCTCCGAAGCGCCCGATGCGGGTCGCTCCCATTCCGTAAACGACTATGCCCACAGCCCAAAGGACTCCCATAACAATCGCGCCAAGCCAGTACAGACCTGTTCCTCCCGCCAGAAACTTCTTAAGCGTCTTGTTCCGCCGACCGAGATAAACACAATAGCCGACGTTTACGAGGTAATTTGAAGTGAATACTAACGCCCAGATGGCATTGGTAGCATTCGTCGGGCTGACGCCCTGCTGGATCGCGGCGTCCGCGATATTCTGGCCAAAGATAAAACCGAAGTTCACGAGCGCAGACAGAACTCCGGAGGCAATGCAAAAGAAAAGCCCTACTTTGAAAGGAGTGCGCGGAGAGGAAGCCGTCAAGTCCTTCAGCCCGGCGGCTTTGCGCGATTCTTCCTTGAGGCTTCCTGCTCTGGCGCACGCCCAAAGTCCCAAAATCATGAGCACAATCCCGGCCATCAGAACACGCCCGGCGGGTCGCAACAACTGCTCGGGGTATTTCATCAAGAGAGGGACAATGGAGCCGCCAATCGCGACGATGCCCATGATCAGAGAGAGGCCCAGAGACATTCCGACCGCGGCGATGCCCAACCCGAAGAACACTCCGCCAATTCCCCAACCTGCACCAAAAAGAATGGCGTTGATGATCGCCGTCGAGGGCGAATGTCCGTAAACGTTAAACAGGCCCGGCACCGTGATGATCGCCAGCGGCCAGGGCACAAGAAGAAGCGCCATCAGCGAGCCCGCTCCCCAGGTATTCTCCCATTGCCACTTGGGTGTGTACTTTAGAAGCAGAGAGTAGCCGCCCTCCATGACTCCGCCCAGGATGATGAGTATCAATCCGATTCCAAGAGAGCTCGCGGCCATTTTGGCACTCCTCTTCTCAGGCAGATTTGGTCATCTACAACCCTTGGCTTTGTTTCCACCGACAGGATGTCCCAACCAGGCCCGGCCGGCGTGCTTAGCAGACGCCCACCATTCCGCGGTTGCGAACTGATTGGCAGGAATCCCGCTGCGCGTGATTGAATCGTGGCGCCACGCTTGCGTAAACCTGCGTAGCGCATTCAACAGAGTGATCGCTGCGGACGACTAAGGCCGTCCCGATGTGGCCGCCATGAAGAACGAACTAAATGATCCAGACTGAACCCGGCGGCTTCCTCGGACCCGCCTGCATGCCCTCTGATCATTCACGCCGGAACCGGCTTTCGAATAGCCATATCCGGTGCGGCGATGCGCACGGGCACCCTATGTTTCTCGAAAGGTTCAGCGTTCACCCGAAGTTCGCGTTGCTCGTCATACAATGGGCGGAATTTGAGGCCAAGGTTACTGTATTTGCCTCCCGCAGCCCGGTTGTAAGGCAACAGGTCAACACGCACCAGGCCCGGCAGGTTGCGGACCGTCTCAGCAATCGCCTTCAGGTTCTCATCTGTATCTGTCACCCCCGGCACAAGGGGAACTCGGATGACGAAGGACGCTCCCAGAGAACTTAACACGCGCAGATTCGAAAGAATCAGCGCGTTGTCTCCGCCCGTGAAATGCTTGTGCGCGGTACTGTCAATGAGTTTGAGGTCGTAATAGAAGAGATCAACCTTCCCTGCCACTAGACGAAGTGCCGTCTCGGTTCCATCCCCTGAGGTATCGAAAACTATGTGGAGGTTATCGAGCCGGTCACACACCTCCGTGACGAATTCCGCCTGTTCCAAGGGCTCTCCACCTGAAAACGTCACGCCACCTTCGTTGGCACGAAGTATGTCCGCTTGCTCGTTCAGGAGAGCCGCCAGCTCTTCCGAAGTATAGTCCTTCCCGATAAGCCGATCGCCTGCCTGCCCGTGGATGATCTGCGGATCTCGAATCCAGCCCTCGGGGTTGTGGCACCACGAACAGCGAAGCGGACATCCTTTGAGGAATACGCTGGTGCGGATTCCTGGCCCGTCATGAAGGGCAAATTCCCTGATGTCGAACACCACGCCGGATTTCATGGTTCGCCTAGGTAAACCCGCGCTCCCAACTCTCCCGGGCGCGTATTCCAGCAGCCGGTAAATCGGGATTTGAAATACTACATCGCGTAGAGATGGCGGGCGATAACGTGATCCTGATATTCCGGCCCAAGTTCACAGAAATAGCCGCTCCAACCCCAGACGCGCACAATCAGGTTTTTGTGCTTTTCGGGATGCTTCTTGGCGTCGAGTAGCGTCTCGAGATTTACTGTGTTGAGCTGGAGTTGTTGACACCCGAGCTGTGCGAAGGTCCGTACCAACATTGCGACTTTGCCGACCGCCTCAGCATCACTGAAGACACTCCCGGAGAGCTCCATGGTGATCGGCCCGCCATTGAACACTCGGCGGTAGGGAATTTTCGCGAAGGATTGTAGGACACTTATAGGTCCTCGTATCGGGGCATTGTTCGATGGTGCGAGATTCGCGCTCAAAAACTCGCCCTTCTTCCTCCCCTCGGCCGTCGCTCCGACGGTCGGCTCCCGCATGCCTTCCTTGCCGCGGGCCAGCCACACGTAATACATCGCCGAACCGGTGCCGGGTCGCACGCGCCCTCCTCGGCCGTTGTCCTGGATCGCCTCGCATGCATCGGCGAACCACTCAAACAACTTGGTCATCAGGGCATCAGCCGCTGCATCATTATTGCCGACCTTCGGCCCGTCCTCGGCGAGCTTGCGGCGAAGCGGCTCATATCCCTCGAAGTTCGCCTCCAGCGCCGCGAGCAGTTCCTGCGGCTGCACCGACTTGTCTTCGAAGACGAACCGGCGGACTGCCGCCAGCGCATCAACGGCGTTTGCCGAGCCCGCTCCGTGCACGCCGAAGTTGTTGTACTTGAGGCCGTGAGCGAGGTCACGTGCCCGTTCCAGGCAGCCGTCCATCAACACCGAGTAATAAGGAGCAGGCGGAAGAAACAGCTTGCGGTAAGCGTCGACAACCTGCTGCAACTGCTGACGAATATCCTCCGCGATTCTCTGGCAGATTTGCTCAAAATTCTCGCCCTGACCGAGCCCCTTCCGGATGCCGGCATCAACCGCGGCAGGCATCGACACCGCGCCGATGTTGACTACCTCCATACCCTTCCCCGGAATCAAGAATTCCCAGCACGCAGCTACAGCATAGTCCCGCGCGTCCTCCAGTTCATAGCCGTGCTCGACTAGGGCGGGGATGACTACGGCATCATTCGAGTATTGCGGGAAGCCGAGTCCCTTGCGCGTGAGCTCCGTCGCCAAGGTCAGCAGCGACAAGTCCGCGTGGGGAGTGATTCGAAGATTGATTTTCGGATCGATCATGTTCGTATAATGAGCAACCCTGATCGCCATCCAGGTCAACTCATTCACGGCATCGGCGCCCTCTCTGCTCGAACCGCCCAGCATCAGGGATTGCCCGTTGTCACCCTGCTGGACGCCGGGATAAAGGTCGCTGTCTTTGTTGAGGCTTATGAAAAACTCGGCAAGCAGTTCCTCGGCCGCAGCAAGCGTCAGGCGCCCACTATCGAGGTCCTGTTGGAGATACGGCCACATGTATTGGTCGAACCTACCCAGTCCCACGTGATAGTGCCCGCCCATCCAGACGACAGCGTGGAGTATCCGCAACGCTTGCAAGGCCTCGTAGAAGCAACGCGGGCGCTGGGCCGGAACATGCGCCAGGGTATCGGCAAGATCGTTTCGGCCCAATCTACGGGCTTCCTGGGCGTAGCTGTTCGCCAGCGCCAAGACCGCGTCGATCGTTTCAATTGCGCAGTCGAGAAATTCCAGGCTGTCCGGGTCGTCCTGGATTGACTCCCGGGCCTTCGCTGCCGCCTGCCTTCGACCCTCGAGGCCCTGCGACAACACCATCCCCCAATCCGCACAAATGTTGCTGATCGGCCCCAGCTCGTGGAGGGTTCGGTCCTTTGTCAGTTGAGACCAAGTTTGCGGCTCATAGATCGGTGGAACCGTCCTGATGGTGCGCAGAAAGACAATGCGGTCGTCGGACTCGATAACTGGATGTTGCCCCTCCGCCTCGCATATACGGCCAATGAGCCGCGCTGCGCGCCGAGGCCACGAGAGCCCTTCCCGGTCGCATTCAGATAGCACCTCCGGAACTGTGTCTGTCCGGAACCGCTTGTGTTCGCCGTCTCGCACCCGGCTTTTCATTCGATCGAGCCGGTTGGTGTCGAACGTAACCAAGCAGGCCTCCGCCGCCGCTGACGGCGCACCCGACGTCTGTCTCATGACTGAGCTCCTCACAGATGGAATCACAGCATTCAAGCTTCGAGAGAGAAAGACAATCTCGGGCCGAAGATTGCACCTCTCTCAGCCGCTTAAAGGCTATCAAGTGCAGAGTATGGTTTCAAGCGAATGTCTTGGGCCTTCGCTTGTAAATGGCTTGACAGGGCGGGTTCAACGGTGCGCTCCCGTCCTGAGCGTAATGCCTTTCTACTAGGTGCCCCCTAAAGGAAATATCGTATCCAGCCAGAAAAGGACACTATTTTTCTCTTGACAAGGCACCTTTCTTGGGTTAAAAGTTAAGCCGATTGTAAGCGGTTACACTTCTGAGAAGCTCGGAGTACCTAGATCTCACCGAGTAGTCAGCTCAAGAGCTTCTCCTTCGTCTTCGTGGGGTCTGGTCAAAGCTCGAGAGCAAATAATAGCAAAAAGCGGACGGCCCTGTCTGACCTCGCCAAGTGGGAATCCGGTGTTGCGGAAGGGGCTGCGCGTAATTCTGCTTTTGAGGAGGGGTACAATGCGATGGCGCAGTTTGAACCTTTTACTAGGTTTCATACTGAGCTTTGCCTTTGCAGGCCTGCTCTATGGCCAACGCGCCGGTCGCGGCATCATCACGGGACTCATTACTGACCCCGCGGGTGCCGCTGTTCCCGACGCCACCGTCACAGTAACCGACCAAGTGACGCAATTCAAAACCGTTGTTAACTCGTCATCCGACGGCAACTACGGGACACCTCTGCTGGCCATCGGCACGTATAGGGTGCAAGTGGAGAAAGCAGGTTTCAAAACTTACATCCGCGATGGGATTAATATTACCAGCGGCGCCACGTACCGGCAAGACGTTGTGCTCGAACTCGGCGCTGTGACACAAACCGTGGAGGTGAAGGCGGCATCCGAAATGATTAACGTTCAGACCGCTGACGTCTCCCACACCCTCAACCAGAGGTATTACCAGGACCTTCCAATTGTCATGGGAACGGATATCCGCTTGGCAGAAAGCATGCTGTATGCGCAGCCAGGCTTCGTCCCCACGACCTCTGGCGACCCGATGTTTCGTGGCAGCGGGTTCAACTCGCGGCTGAACGGCGGCCAGACCATGTCGACGGAAAGCTTCATCGACGGCGCGGCCTTTGGGTACGTCAATGGCCACAATGAGACACACGAAAGCACCCCGCCGGTTGAAGCCATTGCCGAAATGCGGGTTGATACTGGGAGTTTCTCGGCCCAGTACGGGCACACCAGTGGGGGCTTTATTGAGTACACCACCAAGTCGGGCACGAATCAATTTCACGGCAGCATCTACGAGTATGTGGGCAACAAGGCACTCAACGCTCGTGGATTCTACCCCCCGAGCCGAGTACCTTTCCAGAACAATTCCTATGGTATTACGGCGGGCGGGCCGGTCGTGATCCCGGGCCTCTACAACGGCAAGAACCGAACTTACGTCTTCGGCAATTTGGACATCACGAACCTCAGAACCGGCGTGGCGACCAACTATGACAATACGGTTCCAACCACCCTTATGAGGAGTGCTAATTTCAGCGAACTGCTCGCCTACGGGACTAACCCCGGAGCGAACGTCGGAACCGACATCCTGGGGCGGCCCATCTACCAGGGAGAAATCTTCGACCCCAGCAGTACCAGGCTTGTTACGGCGGACGTACTGGATGAGAAATCGGGCCGCACGCCAACGGCCTCGGGGTACGTTCGTGATGGGATCGGCTATGATCCTGCAACCGGTCTAGAAATCACAGGGCACAAGAACATCATTGACACGACCACACCCAGCGCTTATGCCCTGCTTAGCAGCATAGCTGGCAAGATCAATGCGATCCAGCCTCTACCGCAGATAGCGGGGGTCGGGAACAACCACCTCGGAACCTCTTTCGGGGACCCCAATGGGAAACTGGATCCCAAGACGTTTCTTCTCCGCGTTGACCATCAAATCTCAACCAACGTCAAGATGTACACCACTTGGTATCAAAACTCGCGGCCTGCTATTCGCAACTGTAACGGGCCACAAGCATGCGACACGACCCACGATCCCATTTCCGATTCCGCATCCAACAGTGACTACATCGGGCCGGGTTTCTACCAACGCATCTCCGTCAGGGTGCTTCATCAACAATTCGACTGGGTGATCAAGCCCAATCTCTTCAACCACACCACGATCGGGTTCGACCGTTGGTTTATGGGCCAACATAGCTTGTCCGAGGGCGTGGGTTGGAATCAGGTTCTGGGGCTGAAGCAGTCGAATGGAGACTCCATGCCTCTCTACGGCGCGGATGGCAAGGCAGGTGGTTTCCCGGCGGTCAACTATGGCAACGGTCTGGCTCCGGGAGTCTTTTATGACGGCACCGGCTGGGTCCGAGGCTTTGAGACCACCAACCGCTGGCAATTCCTTGATGACATCTCCTGGATTAAAGGCCGACACACCATCAAGGCGGGCGCTGAGTACCGGCACCACCAGACCCCACAAGACGGATGGGGTCGGCAAGTAATGGGCGTTTGGAATTTCGCGTCAGCAGAGACTGCCGGCATCACTGGGGCCGGGCAAATCCTCGGCGACAAGACCGGCGATTCCTATGCTTCGTTCCTTTTAGGCCAAGTCGACAATGCCAATACTACGCTGTTCCAGCCTAATACTTGGTACGAAGCTTATACCGCTGCGTTTATCAATGATGAATTCAAGGTAACCTCCAAACTCAGTATGACCTTCGGCCTGCGGTACGACTACATGTTCGCGAGGCACGAGGCGGCCGACCGCTACTCCTCCTTTGATCCTACGCTTGTTAATCCTGGTTCGCCGGGCGTGCTCGGGGCTATGGCCTTCGCCGGAACCGGCACGGGTCGCACGGGCAAGAGGACCTTTGAGAATCCCGTGACCAACGACTGGGGGCCGCGTATTGGCTTCGCCTACCGACTCACGAACAAAGACGTTATTCGCGGTGGCTACGGGATGTACTATGCGGGCATTTCTTTCAACTACAGTCAAGGCTATCCCGACGTGGGTGCCTCATCCACCTATCCCCAGGCACCTAACTTAACCGGTGGAATCTTCCCCTCGTTCTACTGGGATTATGCGACTACTTGCGCGCAGACTGGTGTGTCTTGCGGCTTCCCGTCGTCGGCCATGGTCCCCCCACCTGTCATCGATCCTACGATTGCTAATGGCGGACAGGCGAGGGGTGTCCGCCCGGATGCCCTCAACTTGCCCCGATATCAGAACTTTACTTTGGCCTACGAGCGCCAGATTTCTGATAACATGTCGTTTGAAGTTGCGTACGTCGGCAATCGGGGAACCCGTCTAGGGATGAACGGCGAGGGGCTGGGGCTGCTTGCGAATAAGAGTAGTCCCGACCTGACCCCGGGGGTCGCCGCACTGACCGCGGCCGTCGACACCACTGAGGGTCAAGCCGCGCTGGCGGCTGAGGGGATGACCACCACCGATCCCGCAACCAACCGTCTCGCGCCCTTCCCGGGTTTTGAGGCCCTTTACTTTCCCGGCCACCCGAGTGTAGCCCAGGCATTGCGACCGTACCCGCAATATTCGAGCGTTTACTGGCGCAGCGGCTTCCCGGGCGGTTACAGCACCTACCACTCGGTTCAGGCAAAGCTGGACAGGCGATTCTCGAACGGACTCCAGTTCCGCGTCGCTTATACTTGGTCCAGACTCATCAACAACGGGGCGGAAAACGGCCTGCTCTGGGGCGTCGTTGTTCAGAACCCTGTCAACATGGCCGCCGAACGCGGCCTGAGTGCGGATGACGTTCCTCACGTCGTCACCGTGACCTACACGTATGCCTTACCCTTCGGGAAGGGCCGGCGTTGGGTCAACCAAGGCGGCGTGGCGAACCAAGTCGTCGGCGGCTGGCATGTGGCAGGGATTCACCGGTACTCCAGTGGACGCCCGATCGACGTTACTATGGACAACGGGACCCTGGGTGCGATAACCTTCAACAATCAACATCGTCCTAACCGGCTCAGCGGGGGCGGCTGGGGAGGTGGTAAGTTCGACCCCGCCGTCGATCGCTACTACAGCACGAGCGGTTGGGCAGATCCGGGCGGGAACGGGCTTACTTTCGGCAATGCCCCCCGGACCGACAACTCCCTCCGCGACTTCCCCTCGTACAATGAGGATCTCAACGTCTTCAAAGAATTCCCCATTAGACATGAGGACGTTAAACTCCGGTTCGAGACGCAATTTGGCAACGCCTTTAACCGGCATTGGTTCTGCACTCCGAACACCAGCTGGGACAGTGGGAGCTTCGGACAGGTGACCGGAACGTGCAACCAGCCGAGACACATTGACTTCGGCTTGAAGCTATATTGGTAGGCTAACACGCAACACTCAGTCCTGCCTTACCGCGGCCGGCGCCAAAGCGCCGGCCGCTTTTTTTGTGCCCGGAATTCGCTGGCCGCCGCTGCCAAGAAAACCTATAATGCAGCGCGGCATTCCATTCGGAAGCTTGGGAGGCGTTCTTATGAGTTGCAATTCTTCACGAAGGAGCTTTTTAACCACCGGGGTCGCGCTCCCGCTGGCCGGCGTCGCTGGCCTCTGGACGCAAAACGGACGTGCGGCAACGACCGAGTCCGGTTCAGCAGCTCGCCTCAGTTATCGGGTGCTGGGCAAGACCGGCCTGCGGGTCACGACGGTGGGCTTCGGTTGCATGACTACTTCCGACGCCAGCGTGGTCGAACGCGCCGCGGACCTGGGCATCAATTACTTCGACACCGCGCGCGGCTATCAGGGCGGGAACAACGAGCGCATGGTCGGAGCAGCCCTCAAAGGCAAGCGCAAGGATATCATTCTCTCCAGTAAATCGCCGACGGGCGACAAGCAGGGCGCGTTGGCGGACCTGGAGACGAGCTTGCGGGAACTCGGTACCGATCACCTTGACATCTGGTACCTCCACCACAAGGACAGCCCGGAAGCGGTGACGGATGAGCTGATCGAGACGCAGCAGCTCGCCAAGCAGCAGGGGAAAATCCGCTTCAGCGGCGTGAGCACCCATGCTCCCAAAGAGCTCATCCCGGCATTGGTCCAGAAGGGCGGGATCGATGTCGTGCTCGTAACCTACAATTTCAGCATGGACGAAGGCGTGGGTGCGGCCATCGAACAAGCCAGCAAGGCGGGCATGGGCGTGGTGGGAATGAAGGTGATGGCGGGAGGCTTCCGAAGAAGGCCACCCGGCCCTCCGCCCCCAGGCCAAGGCGCCCGTCCAGGCCCGCCTCCCGGTGGCCCTCCTCCCGGTCCCCCATCGCAGTTGCAGCGGGAAGGCGCCATGTTGGCGGCCCTCAAGTGGGTGCTCAAGAATCCGAACGTCCACACCACCATCCCCGGCATGACCGACATGGAGCAACTGGATCAGAACCTCAAGGCCATGGCCGAACCCTACGGACCAGCCGAAGAAAGGCTCCTGGCCCGCCAACTCGAGTACATCTCTCCCCTCTATTGCCGGATGTGCGGGGAATGCGCGGGGACTTGCGTGAAGGGCTTGCCGGTTGCCGACATCCTGCGCCATCTCAGTTACGCAGAAGGTTACGGCCAGTTCGCTCTAGGCCGCGAGGAGTTCCTGAAGCTGGGAGCGGACGTCGTGGCGGTACGCTGCGGCGACTGCGGGCATTGCACGGTGAAATGCCCCTTCGGCGTACACGTCTCCGCACGCCTCAGCCGCGCCCAGGAGCTGTTTGCGTGAAGGCAGCGAAAAGCCTTCTCCTCATCCTAGTCGCAGCCTCCGCCGCCTTGGCGGCGGAGGTGGCCGACTGTCGCTTGGTGGCGGGATGGGAACAGAACGGAGCGTCACGCACCTTCCAGGCGGACAATCTTTTTGAGTACGTGGATGGGGATGCGGAGGGATACTTGATCTACGACTTCCTCCAGATGCAGAACCTGACCTGCAAGTCGGGCGATGACACGCTCGTGGTCGACGTCTCGCAGATGTCCGACTCGGAAGGAGCTTACGGCCTCTTCTTGGCTCGTCTCGATCCGCACCAGCCTGTCGCACCTATCGGCATGGGCGGCCAGATCCAGTCGCAGCACGCCGCCTTCTGCAAGGGTATGTACTACGTGGAATTGAGCGCCACTCCCGACGGGAACCACGCGCCTGCGCTCCAGGCCTTTGCGGCAGCCATCGAGAAACAGATCAGCGGGAGCAGCACGCCGCCGGAAGCGGTTTCATGGTTCCCAGCCGAGAAGTTGGTTTCTGTCCGGCTGATTCCTGAAAGCGTTCTCGGTTTGCGCGCGCTCAAGCGCGGCTACGTGGCGCAATACGTGGAGGGAAAGGCTTTCATAGTGAGGGAAGAGTCACCCGCATCCGCCGCGGCCGCCTTCGACCGCTTGCGAGCCCGTCTTGCTGAAACCACCTCCGCCCCAATCGCTGACGAGGCTCTACAGGCCAAGGACCCATACCTCGGCGCCATGTGCCTTTTCCGCAAAGGCCGCTACCTTGCCGGCTACGCCAACCTGACGAATGCCCCCGCAGCCTGCGCCCTCGCCAGAACTCTGGCCTCTCGCCTGCCCTGAACTGACTCCGGGATAAGCGCCGAGGGTGCGCGGGGGAATTTCCGGTTAGCGATCTTTCTCCGCATCCCCTGTGACCTCTGTGGTAAGAAACTTCTTCCCCGTCGATCGGCTGCTCTCAAAACAGTCCACCACAGAGGACACAGCGAGCACAGCGTTAGGGCGTGTCGAGTTTCTTCTTCAGCGCTGCCGCGCCCGCGCTTTCGGGGACGATGGCGAGTTCCTGCTCAATTTCCTTCCGGGCCTCAGCTTTCTTCCCTTGCTCAAAATAGATCTCCGCTAATGCCAGATGGATCTCGGGCAAGGTCGGGTCAGCCTGCGCGGCACGCTGAAAAACCGGAATGGCGATTTCGGGTCTCCCCTCCACCAGGAAATTCTCAGCGAGGGCTTGGTAGGCTCGAGCGGAGGCAGGTTGAAGGCGAACAATCTGCTGGTAGCACCATGCCGAGAGGTCCAGGTAAGCCTTGCCCGTCTGATAGATATACTCCGGCTCCTGCGGTTCGAGTTGCTGCAGCGCCTCAAACTGCTCTATGACTCGCGGAAATTCTTCTTCACGCCCATAAGCTTTCGCCAACTGCAAACGCACCAAGGGGACTTTGGGCTGCAGCTTCACGGCTGTCTCGAGTTCGCCTGCCGCCTCCGGGAACCTGCCCATGGCGAGCAGGGTTGACCCCATCAAGACGTGCGGTGCTACGTATTCGGGTTCGAGACGAATGGCTTCCCGGAACTGCGCGAGGGCTCGCTCGCGCTCTCCGCGCTTTTCGTAAACAATCCCGAGATTATTGTAGACAAATGCCACCCGGCCCCCCTGCTTCAGCACCTTTAGAAAGGCTTCTTCCGCCGCGTCGAATTGACCAGCCTGTAACGCCTCGACGCCTTGACTAAACACCTCCTGCAGTTGAGGTGGCAGGCCCGCCCGAGGGGTGGCGGCAGAGGTGGATTGTTGTGACCCCGCACCGCTGCCAGCAAGCAGGAGGGTCAAGGCGGCAACGCCCAAGGTTTTCAGCCCAACCTGCCGAGATAGTGGGTTCAATTCGTTCCCCCTCCTCGAACAAACTCTCACGGTTCGGACGGTCTAATTCGCGTCGGGAGACGGAGTCAGACTCAAGTCGTCCAAAACCAGTGCCCTGCGCACATAATCGTGCTCGCGTTGCTCCAACTCCTGCGCCTTTTTCAGAGATTCTTCCGCTTCTGTGGGTTGTCCCAACGTCCGATACACCCGTGCGAGCAGCGCGTAGGCCTGCCGCAAGTCCGGCTTGTTTGCGACGGCAGCCTTCAGCTCCGTCAATGCGCCGGTGACGTCACCACTTTGGAGTAGTGTGGTGCCCAGCGCAAGCCGGGTCTCACCCGATTTGGGCTGCAACACCACGGCCCGCCGGAGATATTTGATGGCACTGGGCAGTTCGTGGCGGCGAAGGTGCGCCACCCCGAGGCCAAAATTACCGCAATAGTCGTTCGGTGCGAGCTCGCGTGCTCGCGAGTAATGCTCGACGGCATCATCGAAGCGGAGTAGCCATCGTTCCACATCTCCCAGGGCACACAGGATTTCTACCGAACGGGGGGCTGCCTTCAGCGCTGCCTTGTATTCTTCCGCCGCCTTCTCGTCCTTTCGCTGGGCGAGGTAAGATTCGGCCAAAAACTGGTGGCTACGAGCCGAGTCGGGCGCTAGGGCGAACATCCGTTCGTATTCAAGCTGCCCGAGTGTCTTAGTAGCCTGCCCGAGATAGTAGAGCGCGTCAAGGTTCTTAGGGTCCGTACGAAGGGCTTTACGGAGCTCTCGATAGGCCTGCGGGTACCTGCCTTGCGCCATTTCAGCTCGAGCCAGCAGAACCAGCCCCGCAGGATCCTGCGGATGAGCTTTGAGATAGGTCCGCGCCAGTAAGGCAGCCCGGTCGAACTCGCCCTTATAAAACGCCTGGGTGCCCTCGCGGAGTTGTGGGGTGGGTTCGGGTCCAGGTGAGGCGCGCGCCGTGGCCAGCAGGCTGGCGATCGCCACAACCTGCAAGACACTGGCAACAATTCCCGGTAAACAAGCACGCCGTGATTTCATTTCCACAACCCAAAACCTCCCTGATGCTACAACAGTCGGCTCTGGACGTCCAGTTGCCAGGAGGCCTTGGTCTTGCAGCAAAGTTAGCGTGAAAGCGTGCTACGGGGGCTTACGCCGGGGAGAGTTCGCGGCCTCGTCGAATTCCGGCTACGCCGCAGAAGAGGTCAGCAACTGTAGGGGTCCTCCGTGGCCGGCAGAGCCTCAACACAGAGGTCACGGAGAATGCGGTGAACGATCGTCCACTACATGCAACCTTAAGGTGCGTGTGGAAGACTCGGCTGCCTCTTGCTCTCACGGACCACGTTAGGGCTGCCCCTGATCTACTTTGCTCGGGACACTTGAGACCAGCCCGGAAGCTTGCATCTCCCGCAGCCCCGTTCGGGTCGCCTCCGCGAACTGGCCCTTGGGATCGGCGCGCAAATAGGTTTCCATTTCCGCACGGGCCTGGTCATACTTCTTCCAGTCGCGGTATAGGTCCGCCAGCCGCAGGTGGAAGGCGGGAGGAAGTTCAGGGTTGAGCGTTTGCGCCTTTAGAAATTCCTGCTCGGCGGCTTCGTAATCACCCGAGCCCTCCTTGGCATTCCCGAGCTGGTAGTGAAGGCGCCATTCGCTGGGAAACTGGCGCAGCCCTTGCTCCAGGGTCACGGCACATTCCTGATATTTCTTCTGGCCTTTCAGGAGCATCGCCAACTGTAGGTAGGTGTCCAGAAACCCCCCATCGCACTTGATCGAGTTGTGGAAGGCCGATTCCGCCGCCGCATCCTGATGCTGTTGGCCCAGCGTCACTCCTAGCGCCGTCTGGGCGCGGGCGTAACAAGGATCTTCGGCCACCGCCTTCTCCAAATGCATCCGCGCCTCCGCGAGGTTTCCCCCTTCCAGCTCGCGAGAACCTCTTTCAAACTCTTTCCGCGCCTGCTTGGGGGCCGCCAGGTCTGTGGTGGCCTCAGCCGGCGGGGGAGCGTTCTTTTTTGCCAAGGGAACCAAGTAAATCGTTGGGGAGTAGCTAGCCCCCCAAGTTCCGTCGACCTGACGATTCACGGTCTGAAACCCCTGGGCTGTCACGACGACCCGGTACGATTTCCCCTCGACGCCAAGGAAATGGAATCTTCCGTCGGCACGCACAAACTGCTGATCGCTGAATGCGCCCTCATCCGTTTCCAGGAGCACCCTAACTTCCGGAGGGATCGGCGACTTGTCGACCGTGAGCACTTGGCCGTCGATGGCTAGTGTTAGTTCATGTGGACAATAGCGCGCTTCGTTAATGTTTTCATTTTTGCCTAAGTCATTAATGGCCTGTCCGCGTGCTGGCACTGCGCAGAACGCCAGGCAGGTCAAAAATCTGGCAATACCGGTACAACCCAGCCCGTGGATAGAAGTTTGGCTAGACATGGTAGCATCCCCTCCTGTTTTGCACGTTCCTGTTAGCCCTGGATCATTGGGCGGGAGCCCAATATCTCACCCCAGACAGTGCTAGTATACCACACCTCCAGCCGCTCCGGTTGGCAATGGCCGGTCAACACAGTTGCACGCGTGTTTGGGAAAACCACGAGCAGGACACTTGACTCTCGCCCACAGTCCTGTAACAATCCTTTGGGCTAGTTGGCTTGAGCACTACCGAACCCGCAGAGACATGACAAGGCATTCTCGCCAACCCATCCCTCGTGATTCAAACCTCCAGGAGCGACCATGATTCACCGCATTTCTGTTCTGCTCTCGTTGTGCCTGACGTTATTTCCCTTCTGGACCGGCTCGGGGGTCCCAACTTCTCCACAGGGGACACACATGATCAAAAAAGAAGCCTTCGGAACGACACCCGACGGGAAACCCGTCGATCTGTATACTCTGAAGAACAAGCACGGTATGGAAGTCCGCGCCATGACGTATGGTGGCGCTATCGTTTCAATACGAGTCCCGGATAAGAAAGGCCACTTTGATGATGTGGTTCTTGGATTCGACAAAGCGGACGACTACACACCCAAGGTTCCCTATTTCGGGGCCATCATCGGCCGTTACGGGAACCGGATCGCCAAGGGCAAGTTCGCCCTCGACGGCAAGGAATACACGCTGCCGATAAACGATGGCCCGAACAGCTTGCATGGGGGCAACAAGGGCTTCGACAAAGTCGTGTGGGAAGCTGAACCTTTTGAGAAACCTGATGAGGTGGGGGTGATCTTCAAGCACACGAGCCCGGACGGGGACGAAGGTTACCCCGGCAACCTGAAGATGACAGTCACCTACACACTGAACGACAAGAACGAATTGATCTTCGAGTATCACGCCACGACGGACAAGGCCACCCCGGTCAACCTCACGAACCATACTTATTTCAACCTGGCAGGAGATGGGAAGCGCGACATCCTCGGCCACGAACTCACGCTGAACGCCGACACCTTCACCCCGGTGGACAAGACGCTCATCCCCACGGGCAGAATCGTCAGTGTGAAAGGGACGCCATTCGATTTCACCAAGTCCACGGCGATTGGAGCCCGGATCGACCAGAAAGATGAGCAACTGATTTTCGGGCGCGGCTACGATCACAACTTCGTGCTGAACCGAAAAGACAAAGGCCTGGCACTCGCGGCGCGCGTCTATGAACCCACCACCGGTCGGGTCATGGAGGTCTCCACAACGGAGCCGGGCGTGCAGTTCTATTCGGGCAATTTCCTGGACGGCACCCTTACCGGCAAGCAGGGTCATGTCTATAGGCTGCGCTACGCCTTCTGCCTGGAGACCCAGCATTATCCGGATTCGCCCAACGAGCCGAGTTTCCCGTCGACGATTCTGAGACCGGGCCAGACGTACCACTCCACGACGGTTTATAAGTTCTCCATCCGCTAAGCTTCGGGAGAAGAGAGTCTCGAATCAAGCACAGCACTGGGCGGAGGCCGGGCTCTCGTCCCGGCCCTCGCCTCGTCGTGTGTTTCTTGAATTCGGTGACCAGTCGCGGCACCCCCTCACTTGGTTTCGCAGAACGCGCCTGGAACGCTCAGTTCGCAGCATTCTTGGCGGCATGCTGTACGCTAAGTGAGATTCGCCGGTCGGAGGGATCCGGCGGAGCGTTGGGGCTGCGCTACTACACTTGCCGAACCCACGCTCAGTGACGGTTGGCGGTGGCGGCCACGCTGGATTCCCGTTTTCGCGGGAATGACGCGACTCGTGGCGCCGTCGCTGCATTTCGAACGTCTCTGCTACCGAGCCTCTCAACAACTTACCCCGCTCTACGCCCCCAAATTCTCCTCACCCTTTGGAGACTTTTGTGGCAACAACTCGACCTTTGTTGCAGGCTGGCGGATTCCGGTTGACGCATCCCGGTTCCTTCGGCCATTATGGTCGCGCCAGTGTCGATTCGCTCCGGCCGTAACTGGCATCCGATTGGAATCAACGACCGGCTTCGCCGGGACCAGCAGCAAGTGGGTGCCGGAGGTGGGCGTAAGGCAAAGAAGCTGCGTAATAGAAACAGATCCGGACAATTCATCGTGGGTTCCACAAGCACGCTGCTGCCTGCGACCTACCCAATATCGCTCCGTGCCCATTCAAGCCCAAAATCCCCGGGGGTGAGTCATATGAACGTGGCGAAATACAAATCGGTAATTCGATGGATTACTCACGCGCTCTTTTCATCCGTTCTTGCGTACGGATTGATGGCGACAGCTTATGCCCAGGGAAAGGCCGAGAAGCGTTCCCCCGCGTACCTGGATCCTTCTCTGCCAATTGAGAAGCGCGTCGAGGATCTTGTTTCGCGCATGACGTTGGAAGAGAAGGTCCGTCAAATGCAGCACACCGCGCCGGCCATCCCCCGGCTCGGCGTTCCCTCCTATGATTGGTGGAGTGAGGCGCTGCACGGCGTGGCGCGTTCAGGGTACGCCACCGTGTTTCCACAGGCCATCGGCATGGCCGCGACCTGGGATCACAACCTTGTCCACCGCGAGGGCGACACGATCGCCACCGAAGCTCGCGCCAAGTACAACCAGGCGCAGCGGGAAGGAAACCACAGCATCTTCTTTGGCCTTGACTTCTGGTCTCCCAACATCAATATCTTCCGCGATCCGCGTTGGGGGCGCGGGCAGGAAACCTACGGAGAAGATCCCTTTCTCACCGCAAAGCTGGGTGTTGCCTTCGTGACCGGTTTGCAGGGAGATGATCCCAAGTTTCTGAAGGCGATCGCCACTCCCAAGCACTACGCCGTGCACAGCGGGCCGGAGCCCGAGCGGCACCGGTTCAACGTGGAGGTTTCGCCACATGACCGTGAAGACACCTATTTACCCGCCTTTCGCGCCACGATTGTGGAGGGCCGCGCGGATTCCATCATGTGCGCCTATAACGCCGTGGACGGCGTGCCGGCGTGCGCAAACAAGTTTCTCCTTCAAGACACCTTGCGTGAGGCGTGGAAGTTCCAGGGTTATGTAACTTCCGACTGCGGCGCTGTGGAAGACATCACTTCGGGGCACAAATTCACGCCCGACAACGAGCACGGCTCGGCCGTGGCCGTACAGGCCGGGACGGACACAACCTGCGGCAATGAGTATGTCGCGCTCGTCAAGGCTGTGCAGGGCGGCTTGATCAAGGAAAGCGAAATCGATACCTCCTTAAAGCGTCTCTTCATCGCGCGATTCCGAATGGGAATGTTCGACCCGCCCGACGCCGTTTCGTTCAATCGGATTCCCTTCTCTGAGAATGATTCAGCCCAGCACCGGGAACTGGCTTTGAAGGCGGCGCGTGAGTCGATGGTTTTGTTAAAGAACCAGGATGGCATCCTGCCTCTCAAATCGAACCTCAAAACGATCGCGGTGATTGGACCCAACGCGGAGTCCTTGGCGGCACTGGAGGGCAACTACAACGGTGAGCCGTCTCATCCGGTTTATCCCCTGGATGGAATCCGGAAACTGTTTGAAGGCAAGGCGAAGGTTCTTTACTCACAAGGCGCTCCCTACCTGAAGGAGCTACCGGTCCCTGTGCCACGGACGGCGTTCCATACCGCCGGTAGTGCGAGCACGCCGGGCCTGAAGGCGGAGTACTTCTCCAACCCGGCCCTCTCCGGCGAACCAGTACTCACACGCATCGACCCGCAGATTCAGTTTGATTGGAACGCCGCTGCCCCCGCTAAGGGCGTGCCCATGAAAGCTTTCGCCGTGCGCTGGACCGGCACGCTCACTCCACCTGGACCGGGCGACTATACGTTTTCTGTGCCGAAGCCAGGGTGGCATCCCGACGGTGGTAAGGAAGCCTACCGGATCTATCTTGATGCCAAGCTGGTTCTCAACACAACGCTGCCCGTTCCCACGACGTGGGTCACGCAAGAAAAAGAGCCGCAAACCACATTTCAGGCGCACTTCGAGGACACGAAGGCACATGCATTCCGGCTTGAATATGTGCACGAGTGCCCACTTTTCGGAGCCGGAGCCACGCTCAACTGGCAACCACCATTGGAGGTTCTGCGCGATGAAGCTGTTAAAGCCGCACAGCAGGCGGAGGTGGTGGTGGCCTTCGTGGGACTCTCACCGGACCTGGAAGGCGAAGAGATGCCGATCCGCGTCCCGGGCTTCAGCGGCGGCGACCGCACGGAAATCGGGTTGCCGGATGCGCAGCAGGAACTGCTCGAAGCGCTGGCCGCCACCGGCAAGCCTCTGGTCGTAGTTCTGATGGATGGCAGCGCGCTGGCTGTGAATTGGGCACAGGAGCATGCGGCGGCCGTCCTGGAGGCCTGGTATCCCGGCGAGGAGGGCGGCACGGCGATTGCCGAAACCCTGACGGGCGCCACGAATCCCGGTGGACGGCTGCCAGTTACCTTTTACGCTTCTCTCGACCAACTTCCGCCCTTTGCCGATTACTCGATGCATAACCGCACTTACCGGTACTTCCAAGGTAAGCCTCTCTATAGTTTCGGGTATGGATTGAGCTATTCGACCTTCGAGTACAGTAACCTGCGGCTTTCATCCGCGCAGCTTAAGGCCGGAGATGACCTCGCTGTCGATGTCGACGTCCGCAACACTTCTGGAATTGCCGGAGATGAAGTGGCGGAGCTTTACCTGGAGTTCCCACCAACACCTGGCGCTCCGGCGCGCGCCCTGCGAGGATTCGAGCGGCTGCACGTTGCTGCGGGAGAAACCCGCCGCGTGACCTACACGCTCAAGGCTCGCGACCTGAGCATCGTGAACGACAAAGGGGAACACGTCGTGGCACCTGGTGAGTACAACATCTTCGTCGGCGGGGCTCAGCCGGGGGACACTCGCGGAGGCGCCCGTGCGAAACTGGAGATCACCGGTGAATTGAAGCTGCCCAGATAGCGCCAAGCAGTGGACGCGGGCCGGCAGGAGCCTTTGCCCGCCCACCGCGCGACCGAGCCCAGGGCGAACCGAATGACGGTTGCTTGCCCCGGAGGGGAAGATGCAATTCACAACGCATTCACGCAGGTCAGAAAGCCGGCAGACACTCTACCGCCTGCTTCTGGCATTTTCCTTACTGTTGCTCAGCGCCGTTCCCATTGCCGCGCAAACGGACCTGACAGGATTCTGGGTTCTGCGCCTTCCCACCGGAGACGGCAACTACCACGAGGCGTTCTTCGGCCTCAAACAGTCCGGCGAGAAAGTGACCGGCAAAGTCTTGACGGGCTTTGGCGACTTGCCGATCAGCGAAGGGACTTTCAACAACGGCAAGTTACATCTGGTAGCTACTTTCCGTTTCGAGAACCAGGAACACCGCGTTAGCTATGACGGCGCGGTGGAGGGCGACAAGGTCTCGATGACCGTGCAGTTTCCTGGCCGCGAGCCGATCGCGGGGATCGCCGAGCGCACCAAGCCGGAGGCGGCGCTTCCTCCGCCGCGCCTGCCGCTGCCGGCGTTGCAGGACGTACCCGATAACGGCCTGGCGCGCACACCCCCGATGGGCTGGAACAGTTGGAACAAGTTCGCCGGTAAAGTCGACGACGCCGCGGTGCGGGGCATGGCCGATGCGATGGTCGCGACGGGCATGAAGGATCTGGGCTACACCTACATCAACATTGACGACACCTGGCAGGGCTCCCGCGACTCGCAAGGAAACATCACGACCAATCGGAAATTCCCAGATATCAAGGCGCTCGCCGATTACGTCCACTCCCAGGGGCTGAAGATTGGGATTTACTCCTCACCCGGTCCAAAAACCTGCGCGGCTTACGAAGGCAGCTACGGCCACGAGGAACAGGACGCGAAGACCTATGCCGCCTGGGGTTTCGATTATCTCAAGTACGATTGGTGCAGCGCGGGCCGCATTTACAAAGATGAAGACATGCAGGCCGTCTATCAGAAAATGGGTAATGCGTTACTTAAGACCGGCCGACCGATAGTTTATAGCCTCTGCCAGTACGGACGCGCCGAGGTCTGGAAGTGGGGACCTAAAGTGAGCGGGAACCTCTGGCGGACTACCGGGGACATCAGCGATAACTGGAGATCGATGGAAACTATCGGCTTCAACCAGCTCGATATCGCTCCCTACGCCCGGCCCCGTCACTGGAACGATCCGGACATGCTGGAAGTCGGCAACGGCGGTATGACCAACGACGAATACCGTACCCACATGAGCCTGTGGTCGCTGCTGGCAGCGCCGCTGCTCGCAGGTAACGATCTTCGGACAATGAGCGATGAGACGAAATCCATCCTGATGAATAGAGAGGTTATTGCTATTGACCAGGACCCCGATGCCAAGCTTGTGAAGAAGATCTCCGAGCAGGGATCAACGCTCGTCGTAGCGCGGCCGCTCAAGGACAATACTGTGGCCGTGGCGCTTTTCAACCGGGGAGAGGTTGCAGCCACCCTTGCCATCCATTGGGCTGATCTCGGGCTACAGGGCAAGCTGAAGGTGCGCGACCTGTGGGCGCACAAAGACCTCGGGGCAATTACCGATCAGTTTTCAGCCACCGTGCCCTCGCATGGCGTCGTTATGATCACGGTCAAGCCTTAAAGGAACCTGTGGGCGGCTCGAACTCGAAATCTCTTTACCGGAAGGGCCTGATTTCAGGGGACGCCTTGCCGGGGTAATTCTGCGTATGCCAAGGTTCGCCGTTCGGGAGGTGACACTTGAGCTCCGTTCTGGAAGCTGCCCCGCTCGGGCCACCATCTACGCCCAGCCGCGCGCCAGTCGCGCGCAACATTGCTGTGGACGCGTATCGCGGAATCGTGATGTTACTCATGATGGCCGAGGTGCTGCAATTTTCACGAGTCGCACAGGCTTTCCCGGGAAACTGGTTCTGGCGTTTTCTGGCCTATAACCAGACCCATGTCGAATGGGCTGGGTGCTCGCTGCACGACCTGATTCAGCCCTCGTTTTCATTTCTGGTCGGCGTGGCCTTGCCCTATTCCATTGCCAGCCGCCTGGCGAAGGGCGGCACGTTCGGGAAGTTGTTCGTGCATGCGCTGTGGCGAGCGTTCCTGCTGGCGGCGCTCGGCATCTTCCTGCGCTCGATGGACCATACCCAGACCTACTTTACGATGGAAGATACGCTCACGCAGATCGGGTTCGGATATCCCTTTCTTTTCCTGCTCGGTTTCCGGCCGCCGCGCTGGGCGTGGGCCGCGCTCGGTGTCATCCTCACGGGATACTGGCTGGCCTGGGCGCTCTACCCCGTCGCCGGTCCTAATTTCGATTGGCGATCCGTGGGGGTAACCGCCGCGTGGCACGCTCAGCACAACTACACGGGATTCGCCGCACACTGGAACAAAAACTACAACTTGGGGAATGCCTTCGATCAGTGGTTCCTGAACCTCTTCCCGCGCGAAGCGCCGTTCGTCTATAACGAGGGCGGATACCTGACGCTCAGCTTCATTCCCACCCTCGGCACTATGGTCCTTGGACTAATCGCGGGACGCTGGCTGCACGCCGCCACTCCGAAGATCCCCATGAAGAAGTTGCTCATCGCCAGCGCGGCCGGAATCGCCGCCGGCCTGTTCTTTCACTACACCCATATCTGCCCCGTCGTGAAACGCATCTGGACCCCGAGCTGGACTTTGTTCAGCGGCGGAGCGTGTTTCCTGTGGCTGGCCGGGTTCAGTTGGGTGATCGAGATCAAGCGGTACAAGGCGTGGGCCTTCCCCCTGGTGGTCATCGGGATGAATTCCATCGCCGCTTACTGCATTGCGCATTTCCTTGAGGAGTTCATCATCAGTTCATTTCGCATCCACCTCGGCTCGCACTTCTTTCAGTTCCTCGGCGCCGGACTCGAACCGCTCTGGCTGGGTGCGGCCGTGCTCTCCTGTTACTGGTTAGTGTTGTTCTGGATGTACCGAAGGAAGCTCTTCTTGAAGATTTAGGCACTCGCGTCAAAACATCGCGACAGAATCTGCCATCCGCAATCACCGCTCCCCTTCTGCCCGACTCGGCCTCATGACGCGGGGGAGACGCGGAGTGATGAACCGAAAGCGCCGCCCGATGATCATTTTGACGAGGAGATGATCGGTACCGCGCGTAACGCCAACGCCCACTCCGAGATTGAATTCCCAGTTCGGGCCGAAATCATAATCGATCGTAGGCATGATCTGTTGTTGCTGTAAGTAGAAGGGGTCAAACCCTGTGACAGGTCCTAGCGACCCGTAGTATTCAAGACCCGCATTGAGTTTTCGCGTGACCGAATAAGCGACTTTGAAGTTGGGAGAAAAGCCCACGCCTTCCGACACGCCTGGCCCGTGAAACGACCGCTCAAGAGCGGGGTTGAAGGCCACGTACCAGGAACGCCACTGTTTGTCGACGATGGGGCGAATTTCCCAGGTCCAGGTGTCCGCGGAAAAGATGGGCCGCTGGTAGCCAAATTCCGTTGAGAGGCTCACGCCTACCGGCCAATGCCACTTTTTCGGCACGCGCACCCGCGGACGGATGTGATCACCAACCCATTTATAGCCCTGGTGAGGACCGTAGCTCGTGAAGATATAGAATCCTGTTTCAAACCAATCATTCCAGCCCTGGGTAATTTCAATGGTCTCGTGCGTTTGATGCTCATCAGGAAGAACCCCCTGGTTAGTTGCCTTGAAGCCTTCAAACGTGAAATTAGTATGCAGCTCGATCATGGTGCGTCCCGCAGGGACCGTGTCGTATCCGTACACCTGAATTTCGTAATTGTCTTGCCCAAAGAGAGGCAGAGAAGCCACGGCCATCAGGACGGCGAATTGGATGCCTTTCAGCATTGTCGCCATTATGGACGCTCGCGTTGCCACGTCGCTGGGTCGCCCTCAAGTTGCCTCTGAGATGCTGATGAGAGAATCATTCCCAGCGCACGCAGAGGGCACCCATCGCTCCTGCTCTCGAACACACTGCGCCCCGATCACATACTAACCAGAATTTCCTTTTCTACTTCGAAACCCCCGAACAGTGTACACCTGTTCCCGCCTCTACGAGCAGGCGTGCCCCACTGGAAATCCTGAAGTTGAGAACCTGGTAGGCTGAGTCAGAAGTTAGCTGATAAAGGCTTCCCGTTGCGGACGGCCGTTCCAAAGACGCTAGCCCATCCCGCCCTGCGAGACCGTGGGCTACCTTCTTTCGCCCGCCACGCAGGCTGACTCCATCACCTCGACGGCCCGGCGTAGTCCGCAATCATGGTATACTGGGCCAGAGCGGAACGCCGAAAATGCAAATCCCGGCGGAATCCGTGACCCGACCTTGCGGGTCGAGTATCGCCGCTAGCTCGGTGCCTCAGGCGTTCTTGAGGATGTCCGGTGTAAAGGGCGAGAGATTGACGGTCTGGGGTGCGCTGAAAGAGCCATTTTCGAGGGTGCTACTCAAAACCTGCTTACACCCGCCCAGATTCCAAGGCGCCTGGAGGCGTGGCCGCGGCAACGTCGAAAGGAACAACGGCATACGTATTGATTTCACGAAGTCCGTGCTGGCTCTACTGGTATGTGCCGCATGCTTAGGGGCTTCTACTAACCCTGGAGCCGTGGCCGAGGCCAGCACGGGCCTTGCGCTGGCGCGCCAGGGAAAGTACGAACTTGCCATTCCGCATTACCGGGCGTCCATCGCGCTGGATCCTCATCTGCCCGGAATTTACCTGAATCTCGGCTTGGCCTACTTTAAGCTGAACAAGCTCCCCGAAGCCGCTTCCGCATTCGAACAGGCCATAAAAGCCGACCCCAGCAGCTTTCAGGCCCGAGTGTTGCTTGGGATGAGCTATTACGGCAGCCGCAGATTCGATGCCGCCGCGGCCCAACTGAAACTTGCGGCCGCGCAGCAGCCCGAGAACACGGAATTGCGATACAAGCTGGCCCAAAGCTACTTATGGTCAAAACAATACCAGGGCGCGATCGATGAGTTCCGGTTTCTGCTGACCAAGAACCCGGATTCTGCGCCCGTTCACATGCTGTTGGGCGAAGTGCTCGATGCGGCAAACCAGGAAGACCAGGCAACGGCGGAGTTTGAAGCTGCGGTGAAAGCCTCGCCTCGCGAGCCCGAGGTTCACTTCGGTCTTGGATACCTCTACTGGAAGCGGAAGCGTTACGAAGATGCCCGCCGCGAATTCCAGGAGGAATTGGCCAATCAACCGCAGAACACGCAGGCCTTGGCATATTTGGGCGACGCAGAAATGCATGCGGGAAGCGAAAAAGAAGCCGAGGAACATCTGCGGCGGGCGTTGAAATTGGATCCGAATTTTCGGCTCGCGCATCTGGATCTCGGCCTCCTTCTGGCGAGCAGGAACAACTCCACCGGAGCCGAACGTCATTTTCGTGAGGCGGTCCGCATCGATCCGTCGAAGCCAGACGCGCATTACCATCTTGGCAGGCTTTGGAATTCTTTGGGCCGTAAACAGGAAGCAGATTCCGAGTTCGCCAAGGTGAAGGAGCTGGCGAAAGAAGAGCAGCAGGAGCCGCTCATCAAGGTATCAGGACGCGGGAGTAAGCCGTCGCCATGAATAGAGCATCGTTCGCGTGGCGCGGAAAGAACGTCCCGTTAAAGTCCGTTGCAGTGTCGCCGATTCTCTGGACGGTAGCGGTTTTGTTGGCTGCCGTTTGGGTAGCCGCTTCCAGCCGAGATACCGAGACATCCATCCACTTCGTTTATCGGCCGATCGACTTCAAGCTCGACAGTTGTGAGACGCCGGAGCGCCATGCACCGGAAACCATGGCCGGTGGGGTGGCTGTTTTCGACTATAACCACGACGGTTATCTGGATGTTTTCTTCACAAACGGAGCCGATGTTCGGACGTTGAAAAAGACCTCTGCAAAGTACTCCGACCGCCTCTTCGAAAACGACGGAAGAGGCAACTTCAAGGATGTCACCGAAAAGGCGGGTCTCGCGGGTGTAGGCTTCGACAACGCCGTCGCGATCGGCGATTACGATAACGACGGTCACAACGACATATTCGTGGGTGGCGTTCACGGCAACCGGCTATACCATAACAACGGCGACGGCACGTTCACGGATGTCACGGCGAAGGCGGGGCTGAACAAGCCGGACAGCCAATATGGTCCCTTGTGGACGGTCGGCGCCGCTTGGCTGGATGTAAACAACGACGGGCTTTTGGACCTTTTTGTGGTCAACTATCTCGCTTGGGACATCAACAGCGAACCCACCTGCGAGGCGGCACCGGGCCGGTTCGACTACTGCCATCCGAAATTCTATAAGCCCACCCCCAATCAGTTATTCCTGAACAATGGCGACGGGACCTTCCGGGATATTTCGGCGGAATCGGGAATCCGCGCCCATCCCGGAAAGGGCATGGGTGTGGGGATCGCGGATTACGACCTGGATGGTTGGATGGATATCTTCGTCTCGAACGACAAGATGTATAACTCGTTTTTTCATAACAAGGGCGGCGCGAAATTCGAGGAGATCGCTTTCCAGGCCGGCCTGGCGCTCGCCGCGAACGGAGAGTTTATTTCAGGGATGGGGGTAGACTTTCGAGACATCGATAACGACGGCTATCCAGACATCGCTTTTGCGGCGCTCGATAAGGAGACCTTTCCGTTATTCCGGAACCTGGGGACGGGCAATTTTGAGGATATCACCGAACGGAGCGGGCTAGCTTGGCTCAGCCTGCCGATGGCAGGCTATTCGCCCACGATCGCCGATTTTGACAACGATGGATGGAAGGACATATTTGTCACGCGCGGGCACGTTCAGTCGCTTGGGTATGCGTCGAGAGTGCAAGTGGCACAGCCTAACACCGTGTTTCGGAACCAGAGCGGGGCGACATTTCAGGCCCTCACTGCGGAGGCAGGTTTGACTGCGCAGCCACCCAGCCGGCATCGGGGCTCGGCTGTAGGAGACCTGAACGGGGACGGGCGTCTGGACGTCGTGGTCAGCGCGATCAGCGCGCCTGCCGAGATTTGGATTAACGACAGCCCGGGCGGCAACCACTGGTTGGAGTTCGAGCTGGAGGGCACGAAGAGCAATCGCGATGGCATCGGAGCCAGAATCAAGGTGGTGGCCGGAGGGACCACTCAATACAATCACGTGTCTTTCGCGGTGGGCTATGCCTCTTCGAGTGCCGGACCCACTCACTTCGGCTTGGGCCCGAACAAGTCGGCAGATCGTGTGGAAATCCGCTGGCCTTCAGGTATCACGCAGGAGCTCAAGAACGTACCCGCTGATCAGATTGTCAAGGTGAAAGAGCCGCCCAGGTAGCCGGGGACGACCCAGTTCATTTGTAGCAAAGAAAGCTTTCAGCAGTCAGCCGTCAGCTTTCAACCTTCAACTCAAGAGGGGAGCTTTTCTGGTTTTGGCTGATTGCTGACCACTGATGGCTAACTGCTGTCTCAGAAAAAGCACCGGCCAGCAGTCTCGCTAACAAGGCTGCTGGCCGGAGGTAGGTAAAACCTTGTCCCCTTTGAGTGCGTGGGGCCGACGTTAGGACGCCGCCCCGCTCGCCCGTAGGGGCGCGAGCGGGGCGAAGTGCACGATCCGTCTAGAAGTACAGCTTCAACCCAAGTTGCAGCGTCCTCGGGTCGAAGGCGGAAGTGACTTGGCCGAAGACACTGGACGCGAAGCTGTTCTGAACGCCGTTCCATTGCACGTGGTTGAACGTGTTAAACGTCTCGAAGCGGAATTCGAGACGGCTGCCGCGCGCTTCGCTGATACTGAAGTTCTTGAAGAGCGACAGGTTCCAGTTGTGGCGGCCAGGACCGTAGACCGCATCGTACCCGGCACTGCCCCAACTTCCAATCGTCGGTGTCGAAAAAACCGACGTATCGAACCACTCGTTCTGGTTTTTCGGATACGAGACGCTCCCCGTGAGGTCTGGCCGGTTCACGCCGTTGGGGACGCCATTGCTGCCGGCCGTCCCGCCCAGAGTGATGTTCATCGGCACACCGGTTTCGGCAGTGACGACCCCTGCCACTTCCCATCCGCCCAGCCCCGTTCTCAGGGCTCGGTTCGGACTCTTCCTGAGAAGCGGGATCGAGTAGATGAAGTTGGCGACGAAGACGTGCCGCCGATCGAATACGGACGGCCCGGTATCGTAATTCCGGTCGTAAGGATTTGAGCTGGTAACGAGATCCCCGCCATTCGCGCTGAGGTTGCTCGGGTCAATAGCCTTCGAATACGTGTAGGCGGCCTGGATCGAGAGGTCGTTCTTGATCTGTCCGTGGAGGCTAACCTGGAGGCTGTTGTAATGGCCGTTTTGCGCATTCGTAGCCATGTTGATCGCGTGGAAACCGAGATACGGAACCAGTTGGTTGAAGGTGGCGCCACCATTCGCGACCAGGGTTGCCAAGTCGGCCTCAGGCGGGTTATTGATCTCTTGGTAGTAGCTCTGATGCCGGTTCTGGTTTCCGACGTAAGCAACGGACAAGACGGCCTTGGCCCCCAACTGGCGTTCCACGCCAAGGCTGTACTGGTCGCTCACCGGGTGGCTGTAGTCAGTACGCGAGAGTCCAGTGAAACTGGCGACAATGATCGGTGCAGGCGGGATAGTCACCGTGGTGCCGGTGGCGAGGTTGGTCTTCGGATTCTCGAAGGAAACGTTGTTGAGGTCGACATGCGCACTGAACGGAACGTCCGTAGCGCCGTCGTACATGTCGTTGCCCTGGACGCGCTCGTACATGATGCCAAATCCGCCGCGAACAATGGTCTTGCCCGAGCCGGTGAGATCGTAAGCAAAGCCGATGCGCGGCCCAAAAGCCGCCCAGTGGTTGTCCACCATACCCTTAGGAATTCCGGGCTTGCCCGAGATGCCAATGCCGTTCAGATAGAATTGATAGCCCGCCAAAATGGCATTGGGACTCGTGCCCAGAGCCGCTGCTGGGGTGTTGACGGGGTCGATCGTGCCATTCGCCAGGAAGACGGCCGCGTTGGCCGGATTGTACAGGTTGGGATAAAAGTCTGAATATCGGTTGTTCGCCTCGTACGTATGCGGGGCTCCATCCCACCGCAGGCCAAGGTTCAAGGTCAGGCGCTTCGAGGCACGCCAGTTGTCCTGAACATAGGCAGCCCAGGAGACGTTGTTCCAGTTACCGTGGTCGTGAACACCATCCTCGCCATACCCGCTGCCGAAACCCAGCAGGAAATCGGCAATGTCATTCCCTGTGTAGAAGCCGTTGAAAGTGAACGAACCCTGGGTACTGGCGAACGCGTCCTGGACCTTCTTGTAGAGCGCCCAACTGGCCCCGAACTTCAGCTGGTGCGCTCCCTTCACCCAGGAAATGTCGTCGCGGATCTGGTAATCGTCCGCCACGTTGACCCACGGGACCCAATTGGCAGTGTAGTTTGTGCCCGTGCCGCCACCCAGGTTGATCGACGGGATGCGGCTGGAGGAGTTCGGGCCCGTAAACACCCTGCCGAACGTGAACCCGCTGGGCGCTGTGTACGTGCCAATGGGAAGGATGTTGATGCGGTTGCCGTTGTAGTTGAACGCGGTCTCGTTGATTAGCGTCGGGTTGATGGTATAGATCGCATGGGCCACGGCGCTATAAGAGGGATTGCCGAACGTGTTGCCAATGGAGGGTACGTTATCGCCACTCCACATGGTTGTTCCGTAGGTCTGCAGGATCTGCTCGGAAACCCAGTGTCCGAAAATCGAGACCTTATCGCTGAACTGGTGGTCAACCCGGGCAATCTCTTCCTTCACGTTCGTCGGTGCGTTGTTGCCGCCCCTGTATTGATCGATCCAAGGTTTTCCAGATACAGCTGTGAGGCTTGTAGTAGGGAAAATCTTGGCAGTCGTCAGCAGGACCTGCGCGTTCGCGTCGAGCAATCCCCCAGCGCCCCCAGGGATCGTGTTGCTGGTGAATGGCACTAAGGTGGCGCCGCCCGCCACCGTGCAGGCTCCCCCGGAGCCAGCAGTGCTGAGGGTTTGACCAGCGGCTGTAAATTGTTCAGCAATCGCCGAGGAGACTTGGTTCGAGCAGGGCGTGTGCAGCTGATCAGTGGTCATCGAGGTTGGAAACGCACCACTGTAAGTGCTGGGGTCAGGAACGTTCGTGTTCAGCAGACCGCCCTGAATGATTCTGCGCCACTCCATGTTGTAGAAGAAGAAGGTTTTGTGTTGGGCAGCCTTCTCGTGGAGAGTAACCGGGCCGCCAACGTTGAAGCCAAACACATTGAATCTCAACTCCTGCTTCGATGTGGCAAAGGCGTTGATGGCGTTAAGGTAGTCGTTGCGAAGAAACTCCCACGCCGAAGCATGGAACTGCTTGGTTCCAGACTTTAGAACCATGGTCATGGTTCCGGCCGAGGAGAGGCCATAATCAGCACTGTAGTTCGAACTAAGCGCGCGGAACTCCGCGATGGCGTCTTGGGAAGGCATGACGCTTATCGTGCCCGATCCCCCGCGGTCCAGATCTTCCCCGCCATCGATCATATAAATGTTGTGCGCCATCCGGTTGCCGTTAAAGCTCACGTTGGCGTTACCACCCACCGGGACGGGGGTCTGCATGTCGGGCATGACACTGGAAGTCCCCGGCAGCAGTGCGACCAGATTGTAGAAGGTCCGCCCGTTGGTGGCGATCTGAGTGATCTGCTGGCCGCTGATCAAGTCGCTGATCTCGCCCGAGTCCGCTTTGACAGCGACGGGGGTCGCTTCAACGGTAATGCTCACTTGTGTGCTGCCGAGTTCCAACTTGAAATCCACACGGGTTCGATCACCGACGGCCAGCACAATACCCTTTTGTTCGGCCACCTTAAAGCCCGCCGCTTCCGCGCGGACAACATAGTGGCCGATGTGAAGCTCAGGGGCTACATATTGCCCCGCCTCGTTGGTGGTAATATTTCGAATCTGATTGGTATCGGTGTTGGTGATCCGAATGGCCACGTTCGGAACTGCGGCACTCGACGGGTCCGTCACAGTTCCAACGATGGTCGCTTCCTGGGCTAGCGCCGAAAGACAAAACACTCCCAGGAATCCAAAAATGAGGAAAATTCCTCGAAGACTAAGCTGCTTCACGTTCACCTCCCACAGAATGACGCCCAAGACTCCATGTCTCGCACACACAGTCAAACGCGCCGAGGCGCAATCGCCCGAAGACCCGACGGCATCTTGCAGAACAGACAGGGAAACAGGGCGCGGCAGGACGCACACAACCCCTGTATCTTCAGAAATGCGGTGCCATGTTTATCAAAAAGCTAAGCTGTAACACAACGTTAACCCAGTTAATTCCTCCCCAACCGCCTGTTACTCTGATAACCGCTTTGGTTTCAAGTCCGTACCAGTGAGGCTGCAACTGTAACGGGTTGCTCTTTCGAAGAAATCAGTCTAGTGATATGCTTAACCTGACTTATTACCTCTGGTCAGTCATATGGCCAACCACGTTTCAAGTCGCCAGGAAAGGGGCGAACTCGAGAATGTTCTCAGCTCAGGTACTTTTGCCAAAGCCCCGAGGCAGGCCGAACTGCTTAAGTACGTTTGTGACGAGTATTTCCGGGGCCGGGCCGACCAAATCAAGGAATACACTCTCGCCACCGAAGTCTTGGGAAGAGCAGCGGATTTCGACCAGAACCGAGACGCGATTGTGCGGGTGGAACTGCACCGCCTGCGAAAGAAGCTGAAAGAGTATTACGAAGCCGAGGGCGCAGGGCACTCCCTGCACATTGTAATCGACCCCGGACAGTACGTGCCTCGGTTCGTTCCCCGGGAAAAGATCGATTCGCTGGCGCCGGACGCGAGTTCGGAAACTTCCCATTCCCAGGAAGCTCGGGATCTGGAATCCCCCCAACCCCTGCGCCGCAGGGTTACTGCAAGTGTCAAACGGGCGGGCGTCGGCGCATGGCGTCTTGCTCTGGGGGGCCTTGTTCTCGCGGTTCTGGTGGGAGCAATTCTTCTGAGGTTCGGGGCACAGTTGGGAGCTTGGGTAAAGGGATCGCCTACGGCTGGTCCCTCAGCAATGGCGGGTTCCCCGGTGGTGGCCGGACCGCTGGATTCCGTGCGCATCCTGTGCGGTTATCCCAAAGACAAGTATGTCGACCACGCCGGGAATGTCTGGCTGGGTGACCGGTACTATTCCGGGGGCGTGACCTCCAGCCAGCCCCCGCAATTTCTGGCGCGCGCAGCGGATATGACGTTGTACCAGACCTTCCGCACCGGGGATTTTTCTTACAACATTCCGCTCAAGCCCGGCAACTACGAGCTGCATCTCTACTTCGTGGAAACGCACTATGGGCCGGGAAGTCTTTCCGGTGGCGGTGAAACTAGCCGCCTGTTCGATGTTCTGCTGAACGGGAAGCCCTTACTCAGGATCTTTGACATCATCAAAGACGCCGGGGGGAACAACATCGGGGATGAGCGTGTTTTCAAAGACGTAACCCCGGCCGCCGACGGGTCCCTGCACTTGGGCTTTCAGGCGCTCATCGACTCGCCGATTCTGAATGCGCTCGAGATTGAGCCGGCACCCCGCGGGAAAATCAATCCTATTCGCATCGTGGCTCAGAACAGTTCCTACACCGACCACGCGGGCAACTTTTGGAGTCCCGACCACTACTACAGCGGCGGCCAATTGGCCTTGCATATTGCGCGTACGCCCGTCAGCCGTACCTCCGATTTTGACCTTTATTCCGGTGAACGGTTCGGCCATTTCACTTACACGATTCCGGTGGCGCCGGGCAAGTACAAGGTCACACTCCGGTTTGCGGAGACTTATTGGGGCAGAGAAAACCAGCATCCCAGTTTGCCGGACCAGAGCGGCTCGCCGGTGGGCGGGGTCGGGACCCGGGTCTTTGATGTTTATTGCAACGGGACGGCCTTGTTGCGGAATTTCGACATCTCCAAAGAAGCCGGCGGTCCATTGACCGCCATCGACAAGACTTTTCATAATCTCCAGCCTGATGCCCAAGGCAAACTCGTCCTCAGCTTTGTCCCCGTGAGGGATTATGCCTGTGTAGACGCCCTTGAAGTTGAGGAGGAATCGGAGTAGCAGTTTGTTCGAGAGCACACCACGGATGTCATCCTGGACCCTTCAGACTGAACCCTCCACGTAAACTCCACGAAGAATCTGCTTTTGGGTATGGGGGCAGGTTTCGCCCAGCGCGAATCTCTCACCAGACTCCGCCGCTTTCATCGGGTGGTCGGAAGAGCTGGAAGACTCAACTCATTCCCAGCGAGTTCTCAACTTCAAGATTCCTACTTCAGTATTGCCTCCACCGTGACCTCCCGCCGTGGCTCGGCTGGGGGAGGCACGACCTCGCCGTTCACGGGCACGCCATCCAGTTTAAGCGAGAGATGGTTACCATCGCCCGCGCGTTTGACCGTGATGTGGTAAGTCACCCCTCGGAAGATGCGAGTGGCCTTGAATCCATTCCAGCTCTTCGGGATGATGGGTCGAATCCGCAGCCCTTCGTAAGAGGGGCGAATACCCAGAATCCACTGGGTGATGGCATAGTAGTTCCACGCCGCAGTTCCCGTCAACCAGGAGTTCTTCGCTTCACCGTGTGTGGGAGCGTCCCGTCCCGCGATCATCTGGGCATAGACGTACGGCTCGCAGCGGTGCAGGTCACTGAGCGGTTCTCGCGTTGACGGATTGATACGCGCATAATAATCCTGGGCTTGATCGCCGTGTCCGATTCGAGTCTCGCCAATCATCACCCAGGGATTATTGTGGCAAAAGATGCCGGCGTTTTCTTTGTACCCCGGCGGGTAAGACGAAATTTCACCCAATTCGAGATAGTACTTCGAATACGCAGGTTGCTGCAGAATGATCCCATGTTCAGTGGCGAGATGCTTGCGCACCGATTCCATCGACTTCGCAGCCATTCCATCGTCCAGCCCGATGCCCGCCAGCACACAGAAGCCCTGAGTCTCGATGAAGATTTTCCCCTCGGCACATTCTTTGGAGCCGACCTTGCGGCCGAAGTCATCGTAGGCGCGCAGGAACCACTCGCCATCCCATCCATGTTTCCGGACGGTATCTTCCATCTTCGCCACTTCGGCGAGATAACGCTCCGCCTCGTCCTTGCGGCCACGCCGTCGGGCAATATCCGCGAGTTCCCTGCCTGCGAGCACAAACAGTCCTGCAATGAAGACGGACTCGGCGACCTTGCCATCTTTGTTAGTCGTCGTCTGGAACGATTGTCCAGGGGTGTCGGAGAAGCAGTTCAAATTCAGGCAATCGTTCCAATCGGCGCGGCCGATCAGCGGCAGTCCATGCGGTCCCAGCCGGTCCAGTGTGTATCGGAAACTGAGCTGCAGGTGCTCATAAAGGGGCTGCTCCGAGCCCGGAGCATTGTCGTACGGGACGGGCTCGTCCAGGATGTTCCAGTCGCCCGTCTCCTTCAGATAAGCCGCCACGCCCAGAATGAGCCAGTGGGGGTCGTCGTTGAAGTTGCTGCCGACATCGTTGTTGCCGCGCTTGGTGAGCGGCTGATACTGGTGGTAAGCGCCACCCGTCGGTAATTGCGTGGCGGCAAGATCCAGTATGCGTTCGCGTGCTCGCGCTGGAACCATGTGCACGAACCCCAGCAAGTCCTGGTTGGAATCCCGAAAGCCCAGACCGCGTCCGATCCCGGACTCGTAGAAAGATGCCGAGCGCGACATATTGAAGGTCGCCATGCACTGGTAGGCGTTCCAAATGTTGACCATGCGGTTGGTGTGCACGTCGGGTGTCTCAACTTGGCAAATCCCGAGCAGTCCATCCCAGTACTGGTGCAGCCTTTCAAAAGCCGCATCGACGTGGGCAGAATCCAGATACTTGGCGATGACCGGCTTGACCGTTTTCTTGTTGAGAGTCTGCGAATCGGGCGGATCAAACTTCCGGTCCGGCAGGTTCTCGTGGTAGCCCAGTACGAAGATAACCTGCTGTGTTTCGCCGGGTCCCAGGTCGAGCCTCACTTGGTGTGCACCGATCGGAGCCCAGCCGTGAGCGATGGAATTCGACAACTGCCCACGCTCGACGGCTGCCGGATTGTCCCAGCCGCGGTAGGGTCCCACAAACGCCTCTCGCTGCGTCTCAAATCCTGCCAGCTCGCGCGAGCATGCAAAGTAGGCGAAGTGGTCCCGCCGCTCGCGGTATTCTGTCTTGTGGTAAATGACGCCGTCCTCGATTTCCACCTGGCCGATGCTGAAATTGCGTTGGAAATTCGTGGCATCGTCCTGTGCGTCCCACAAGCAGAACTCGATACTGGAAAAGACGGAGACCAGGGCACGCCTGGAACGCTGGTTAGTAATGGTGAGCCGCCAGATCTCGAGGTCTTCGTCCAGCGGAACGAAGTAGTTGGTCTGGGCATCTATGCCGCCGTAGCTCGAGCCGATGATGGTGTAACCCATCCCGTGGCGGCAGGTGTAATTCTCGAGCTCGTGCCGGGTCGGCTGCCAGGAGGGCGACCAGAATGCGCGCGATTCATCATCACGCAAATAGATGTAGCGGCCACCGAAATCGAAGGGGACGTTGTTATAGCGGTAGCGTGTAAGGCGCCGCAGTCGCGCATCGCGGTAAAACGAATAGCCACCCGCAGTGTTCGAGATGATTCCGAAATAAGCCTGGCATCCGAGGTAATTGATCCAAGGCAAGGGCGTATCGGGTTGCGTAATTACATACTCTCGATTTTGATCGTCAAAATACCCAAATTTCATAACGATTGCTCCGACAAATGAATACCCACGGTGACTGACGCATCCGCGGTGGGTTCGTCGTGCCCGTCCGTGCCACAGCGCGGGCCTTTTCACGAATGGACGTGTGATTATATCTGAATCCAGCGCGAAAACAGATGGCTCCGCGCTACGCCTCCATGTCAGTAACTTTATCGCAGGACAGGAAACATCGACACCTAACATCGAAATCGTTTGCCAAGCCAAAAGGAAAGCGGGAAACTCAGCGGTCTAAGTCTTCCAGATCGCGGCGAGGCGAGACACCTTTCATGTCGAATCCTTCTGGCGGTTTCTTGATCAAAGCACCCTGGCCTCAAAGGTTGGCGACGCTGGCGTTCTTCCTTGTCTGCTTTTCAGTGGCCATCGCAAGGGTGGGGGAGAGCGGTGGCACCAGCATCAAATTGGATCAGGTGGGTTACCCTCTCGACGGTCCAAAGATTGCCATGGTGAGCGCCTCCGCCCAGACTTTCGAGGTGAAGCGCGTTGGCGATAACCTTACGGCGTTTCAAGGGAAATTGAGCGCCAGGACCATGGACGCGGGTTCGGGAGACCAGGTCGAGGCTGCAGATTTTTCCCGCCTTCGGCAACCGGGAACGTACTACCTCGACGTCCCCGGGGTGGGCCGCAGTTGGACTTTTTCCATCGGCCCGGGGGGTTTTTCCCGCACGTATTATTTGGCGATGCGCGCGTTGTACGGACAACGCTGCGGGACTGCGGTGGACCTGGGACCAGAGTTTCCCGGGTACACCCATGCGGCGTGCCATCTCAAGGGGAGCTTCCATCCGTCTTCCGGCAAAGAGGGTCGACGCGATAACCTCGGCGGTTGGCATGACGCGGGGGACTATGGCCGGTACATGGTGGACTCGGGGATTGCGACAGGCACGCTGCTCTGGGCCTGGGAGATGTTTGGTCCGAAGCTGAGGGACATCAAGCTAAATATTCCCGAAAGCGGAAACGGCACTCCCGACATCCTCAACGAGGCCCGTTGGAACCTGGAGTGGATGCTCAAGATGCAGGACCTCGACGGTGGCGCCTGGCACAAACAGACGAGCGAGCACTTCTGCGAATTCGTGATGCCGGAAGACGACCGCCTCTCGAGTGAGGTGATCGGCGTCGGGAAGGAGCCTTATGAGAGCACTTGCGCCACCGCTGATCTGGCCGCGGTGGCAGCGATTGCCGCCCGCGTGTATCAGCCGTTCGACAGGAATTTTGCCGCCAAGAACCTGCGCGCGGCGCGAAAAGCTTGGGCCTGGGCCGAGCGCCATCCGGACGTAACCTTCAAGAACCCGCCGGGAATCTCCACCGGAGAGTATGGCGATGCGGATTGCGGGGACGAGCGGCTGTGGGCGGCCGCGGAGTTATGGCGAACGACGGGCGACGCTCGCTACAACCGCTACTTTGTCGACCATTATGCGAAATACCTACCGACCCTGCACGCTCTCGATGCCGAGTCCTGGAGGGTGGTGGCGCCGATGGCCTTGTGGGCCTACGCGCTGGCGACTCGCTCCGGCACGGATCCACGCACCCTCGTCGAGGTTCGAGCGGCGGCTCACGAGACTGCGGAGCGCACGGGCCGCAGCCCGTACCACGTCAGCTTGGTCGCGAAGGATTATGTCTGGGGCTCGAACGGGCTTGTCGCGAACTACGGCATGGAGTTACTGATCGCGAACGCTCTCTCGCCGGATCGGGTTTTCCTGGAGACCGCTCTCGACAACCTCCACTACTTGCTGGGACGCAACACCTTCTCGATCTCGTGGGTAACACAAGTCGGCGCGAATCCTTTCCGTCATCCGCATCATCGCCCCAGCGGCGCTGACAAAAACCCCGGAGCTTGGCCTGGGTTGCTCTCCGGGGGTCCTAATGCTGCCAGACAAGACTCCGTACTCAAGGCCCTGCCCGCCGATTTGCCGCCTGCCAAGGTCTACGCTGATGATCAGAGCTCGTACGCCAGCAATGAGGTTTGCATAAACTGGCAGGCAATGCTGGTTTTCCTGCTCGCTGGGGTATTGCCATGAGGTAGCCAGCGGCGGTCCCCACTCGCGATTTGACATCTGTTGTATAGTTGTCCGGCTGGGTCCAACTCCGGTCTTGAGGACTTGTGAGTCTTCACCACACTGACACAGAGACCCAGAGTGAAGCGATGGGCGCTGACCAAGCAATGATGAATGAACGGCCGTCTTCAATTCATCCTTCATCCTTCCGCCTCCCGCATTCCCACCCCGCGCCTCTGCGTCCCTGTGGTGAGACGCCTCGACAAGGGCGGATAAAGGTGGTCCATGAATCTGCATCCTATTGATATTGCGATTATCTTGGCTTATCTCGCGGCCTCCGTGCTGATCGGCTACTGGGTTTCCCACCGCGCTTCCCGCGATATCCAGGCGTATTTTCTAGGCAGCAACGTGCTGCCCTGGTATGTGCTGGGCATTTCCAACGCCTCGGGAATGTTCGACATCAGCGGCACCATGTTGCTCGTCTACTGGCTTTTCATCTACGGCCTGAAAAGCGTCTGGATCCCGTGGCTTTGGCCGACCTTCAACCAGATCTTTCTGATGGTGTACCTGTCGTCCTGGCTGCGCCGTTCCAACGTGATGACCGGCGCCGAGTGGATCAAGACGCGCTTCGGAACGGCTCGGGGCGCCCAACTTTCTCACCTGATCGTGGTGGTTTACGCCTTCGTCAGCATCATCGGCTTCTTCAGCTATGGGTTCAAGGGCCTCGGGAAGTTTGCGGCGACTTTCCTGCCCTGGCATCTATCCCCCAATCAATACGCCCTGATCCTGATCGCGATCACCACGATATATGTTATCAAGGGCGGCATGTTCAGCGTCGTCATTACGGAGGTCGTTCAGTTTTGCATCCTATCGGTCGCCTCCATCGCCGTCGGCATAATTGCGATGGCGAAAGTCGCGCCCAACGTGCTTCACCGCTATGTTCCCGCCGGCTGGGACCAGGTTTTCTTCGGCTGGAAGCTCAACTTGGATTGGTCCGCGTTCATACCTTCCGCAAACACGAAAATCGCGCAGGACGGTTACGGTTTGTTCGGGTTTTTCTTCCTGATGCTTCTCTTCAAAGGAATTCTCATCAGCATGGCCGGCCCGGCGCCGAACTATGACATGCAGCGGATTCTCTCGTCGAAGAACCCGCGCGAAGCGTCCATGATGAGTGGCTGGGTCAACATCGTATTGACGTTCCCACGCTATTTCCTGGTTACCGGGCTGGCGATCCTGGCGCTGGTTTTCTACAGCGAGAACATTCGGGCAATGGGCAACAACATCGATTTCGAGCTGGTGCTTCCGTATGCACTCGGCCGTTTTGTTCCGGTGGGCCTGCTGGGCTTTCTCCTTGCGGGTTTCCTCGCGGCGTTCATGTCCAATTTCGCGGCTACGGTGAACGCGGCGCCCCCGTACTTCGTCAATGATATTTACAAACGCTTCATCAACCCGAATGCGAGCCCCAGGACATACGTCCGGTTGAGCTACCTGAGTTCGTTTGTCGTGGTGGTTGTGGGCGTTCTAATCGGCTGGTATGTGACGTCCGTCAACTCCGTGGTTCTTTGGATCGTATCCGGACTCTGGGGCGGTTACACGGCTTCCAATATCTTGAAATGGTATTGGTGGCGATTTAACGGGTATGGTTACTTTTGGGGAATGGTGACGGGCATTGGGGGCGCCTTAGGCATGCCGAAGGTGCTATCCAAGGTCTTGAACCTGAATGTATTCTTGAATGCACACCCGGTGAATCTGAATGTCTCGCTTGTCTTCCCGCTGGTTTTGGTTCTCTCGCTGGCCGGATGTATCGCCGGCACGCTGCTTACCCCAGCAGAAGATGAGGAAGTCCTGAAAGACTTCTATCGCCGGGTGCGGCCGTGGGGGTTCTGGGGGCCCATCCTGGCGAAGGTCCGGGCTGAAGATCCAACCTTTAAGCGCAACAAGGACTTCTGGCGCGATATGTTCAACGTCGTAGTTGGCATCGCCTGGCAGGTCAGCCTGGTTGCGCTGCCGATCTACGTGGTGATCTGGAAGGTCCGCACCGCCCTGATCGCCCTGGCGATCATCGCGATCACATCGGTCGTGCTGAAGTTCACCTGGTATAACCATCTGAGGGATTCGGAGGCGGTTGATCAACTGGGCGCCGGGAGCGGGGCCGTGAGGACATTGCCCGCAGCCTGAGCGGGCCGATCGCGGCTCGGAAACAGCCTACTGCTTGGACGGGCGACGGTCGTTCCTGGGGAGACGGCAGACCTTGAAAGTCGGTCAGCCTTCGTCCTCCTATCCGAGAGAGCATAGCCGTGAAGGATTTGCGGCAGCGCGTTGAGACCGAACTGCGGTCGAACATCTTGCCCTTCTGGGTCCAGTACGCGATCGATGAACAATACGGTGGTTTCAGGGGCCAGATTGCGAATGACCTCACGATTGACCCGCTCGCGCCCAAAGGGCTGATCCTGAATGCGCGCCTTCTCTGGACTTTTTCCAGAGCGTTCCGCGTTTACGCTGAGGAGGTCTACCTGCGGACGGCGCGCCGCGCCTACGATTACCTCGCCCAGTGTTTCTGGGATGCCGAGTTCAACGGCGTCTTCTGGCTCCTGGATTATCTTGGCCGGCCCCTCGAATCGAAGAAGCGCATCTATGGTCAGGCGTTCGGTGTCTACGCCCTGACCGAATACCACCGCGCAACCCACGATCAAGAATCACTGCGGAAGGCGATCCGTCTTTATGAAGCGATCGAAGCCGCCAGTCACGATGCGCTGCACCGGGGATACTTTGAAACCTTCGAGCGTGACTGGACGCTGGCTCGGATACAGCGGTTGAGCGACGTGGACATGGACGAAAAGAAATCCATGAACACCCATCTCCACCTTCTGGAAGCCTACGCAAATTTGTTGCGCTCCTGGGAGGATGGCGCGTTGCGCGGCCGCCTCCAGGAACTCATCCGTGCTTTCCTGGACCACATCATCGACCCCGAAACCCACCACTTCCGCATGTTCTTTGATGAGGAGTGGCGCCCAAAATCCGATCACGTCTCGTTCGGTCACGATATCGAAGGAAGCTGGCTCCTCTGCGAGGCAGCCGAAATCCTTGGGGAATCGCGGCTCCTGGCCGAGGTGCGGCAAGAGGCCGTCAAGATGGCGCAAGCTGTGCTCGACGAGGCAGTCGATCCCGATGGCGGGCTGCTCTATGAGGCGGACTCCAGCGGCATCATCAACACGGACAAGGAATGGTGGCCCCAGGCGGAATCCGTGGTGGGATTCCTGAACGCCTATCAGCTTTCGGGCCGAGAACATTTTCGGGTGGCCGCCGCCAGAAGTTGGGACTTCATCGAGAAGTACATCGTCGATCGCCGACATGGCGAGTGGTTTTGGAAGGTCTCCCGAGCGGGCGTACCCAGCCAGGAGCGGTTCAAAGTAGATCAGTGGAAGTGCCCGTACCACAACAGCCGCGCGTGCTTCGAAGTCATGGAGCGAGTCGATCACATGGCACATGGCCATGATGATGTGAACGGATCTGTTTCACAAGACTAGGGGCGCATGGCCATCAGGCTTGTCCAAACGGTGGCCGATCCCGCAGGGGGTGACCCGCGCGGAAGGCCGGAATCCTTCGCTGATGTGGACAGCCCTGCATACCCATGTGCCCTACCGACGGAGAACAGCCATGAATCAAGCTGAATTCAGAAGCCGCATTCGGGAATTGTTCAGGAATCATGAGAAGCTGGTGACGCGAAAGAATCACCGAATCGAGACCGGCAATGGGGTTTTTGATCGCTACGCATATCCCGTGCTCACCGCCGAACACGCGCCCGTCTTCTGGCGCTATGACCTCGATCAGGAGACCAACCCGCATCTGATGGAACGAATGGAGATCAATTCGACCTTTAATGCCGGAGCCATAGAACACGAGGGGAAGATCCTCGTAGTGGCCCGCGTTGAAGGGGTGGACCGGAAATCCTTCCTCGCCGTAGCCCAGAGTCCCAACGGCATCGACAACTTCCGCTTCTGGGATTATCCCCTCTTGATGCCGGAGACTGAGGACCCTGACGTCAACGTCTACGATATTCGCGTCGGGCGACATGCGGACGGCTGGATCTACGGGCTCTTTTGCACGGAGCGCAAAGACCCTCGGGCTCCCTCCTGGGACACTTCATCGGCCGTGGCCCAGTGCGGCATCGCCCGAACCAAGGACCTGAAGAACTGGGAGCGCCTGCCCGATTTAAAGACCAAGTCCCCGCAACAGAGGAACGTCGTGCTGTATCCCGAATTTGTGGAGGGCAAATACGCGTTCTATACGCGGCCGCAAGACGACTTCATTCAAGCAGGCAAAGGCGGAGGCATTGGCTGGGGCCTCGCGACGAGCATGGAGAACCCCATCATCGATGAGGAAACCATCATCGACAGCCGCGAATACCACACCATCAAGGAGGTGAAGAACGGTCTTGGCCCTGCACCCCTGCGGACCGACAAAGGCTGGTTGCACTTGGCCCACGGTGTGCGCAACACGGCGGCCGGCTTGCGTTACGTGCTCTACCTTTTCCTCTGCGAACTCGAATGGCCCCAAGTGATCACGCACCGTCCGGCGGGCTATTTCCTTGCCCCGCAGGGAGAGGAACGCATCGGGGATGTTTCCAACGTCGTATTCAGCAATGGTTGGGTCGCGCGCCACGACGGCCGGGTTTTCATCTACTATGGCTCTTCGGACACCCGGCTCCATGTGGCGACCAGCACGGTTGACAGGCTTCTGGACTACGTGTTGAACACCCCCGAGGATCCGTTACGCAGCTATGCAGGCGTCGAGCAGCGCTACGCTCTGATCAACAAGAACCTCAAGATGATGAACCAAAAGCCAACGCCCCAGCGGCCTGCCCGCGGCTCGAGCCCGCACGTGAAACGCGCGACCCGCTGAACAGGCTGCCGAAAAACGCTTCCCTGCTGTCATTGTAATCCCATTCGCTGTCATCCTGATCGCGCCCTGCGGGAGAAGGATCTTTGTCATTTCGCTCAGGGTAAACTGCGAGAAGAATCTCGCTCTGCGTATTTTCATGGCAATACGAGATTCTTCGTCGCCGGAGTTTACCCTGAGTGTAGCGAAGGGGCTCCTCAGAATGACAGCGCCTACGAGTTTTTCCGCAGCCTGTGAAGCCGAAACTGATCAGTTGTCGAGCGTGAACCCCCGCGAACTTAGCCCGAATTCCTCACCACGGACGAGGAAGGGCGGGGCTTCAGCCCCGCCGTTACACCACGCTCGTAATGGCTTCTTCGTCTCGAGCCCCGCGCCGTTTGTCGGAAAGAGTTGCGCGGGGCGCGAGACGAGCAGAGGCTGGGAACCCGCGATTTCGGCGGGGCTGAAGCCCCGCCCTTCCGACCGCCAGGAAAAAGGCATCGTGTGGTGAGAAATGCGGGTTAGCGCCGGACTGGGAGCCTCTTTGCAGCCTGGGCAACAAGGCGTGCCGGAGCGACAAAGCCATACCCGCGTCGATGAACCGTCTGGTGGAATTCGGTGCAGCGTGCGAGCCTCGGTCGCGACGCTCAAGGCGCCACCACGATGCCAGCCGAGTTTGCGCACTACGGAAGACAGGCGAGGACTCGGAGAATTCACCTCACAAAAGTTAGACACCCCCGCAAAGCGGGTGTCTTGATGAGTCGGGTCCCGCGAGGCGGGACCGCAAGGCTCCTGCCTCAGCCCCGCAGCGGCGCAACATCAATAGCCGGGGGCAGCGCCCCCGGAAACCTCGCCCACCCCCTCACCCCCTTCCCCTCTCCCCGCTCACGGGGAGAGGGGTGCCCCGACGCAGGAGGGGCGGGGTGTGGGGGTACTTGTTTCCGTGGGTGTCATCCCGCAGCGCGGGACTATTGACGTGGTCCCGATCTATCGGGACGCTCGACGGTGGAACTTTTGGGGTCTCACTGCTAGAACCAGTGGCTTGCCTCATTTAAGTCACCACCGTGACTCGCATCTTTGGAAATGTGGATTGACTGTAAGTTATTGAAAAGAATTGGTAGCGGGGGGGAGGATCGAACTCCCGACCTAGGGATTATGAGTCCCTCCCCCGACGAAGCAGGCAAAGAAGATAAACCACTTAGCTCGGCAGAACCCGGAAGAGTCCGGCAAAATCCGCAACCCCCGCGCAACCAGAATTCCCCTGAAATTGATTCCAGCAAAGACGAAGAGTCTGAAGGCGGTGGCTCATGAAGCTCAGCGCCGCCGAGCTCGCCTACGTCCGGTCCCAGGGTCTGTACGTCACTGAAAAGTGCGACGGCTGCCGAAAGCCATTGAATCAAACGGTCCATTACACGATCGCCGGCCGTCGCGAGATCTATTGCTCTGCCGCTTGCAGGGACACGGTTTTCTTCAGTGATCGGCACGAGGTGAAGAAGCGGGCCACACCGGGGATGTGTGCGTACTGCGGCGGCAGCTTAAAGGGTAAGAAACGCGGCACGATTTATTGCGACGACGTTTGTCGGATGAGGCACACCCGCGTTAGGGAACGTATGGAGACTCGGCAGGTCGAAAAATCCCGAACAGGGACTCAATCAAATCAATCGGTTACAGATGCGTAAACCCATGGCTGGGGCAATGGTATTACCGGAAGCCTTTGACGCGATCTGGAGGCAGCTGCTGCGATATGCCTGTTGACTCGAGCGAGGAAGCGAAAAGTGCGCGCGGCATTGAACAGAAACACTCTCTCGACACACGAGCGAGCAAGGAGCTCTGCCCCGCCCGCGCAGAGGACGGTAAGCGAATCGGTCAAGTCATTCGCTCGCACGGGAGACTACTTTGAGGCTCATGGCGACAATCTCCCGCACACTCGGATCGATGAATAGGCCGAGGAGCCTAAAGCAAGTGATGCTTCATAACCACCTGTACTGGGTGAGAGTTTCTGTCTACTGAGATGTACGACACGATTACACTCCGCCTCGAAACAATGAACGCCGAAGGATGCATGTCAAAGCTGACTGAAACCAGCGAGATAATTCACGGGGACACAGGCGAATGGCGCTATCGCGGCAAGCTGCAAAATCTCAGGGTAAAGGGATGGGGGGGCGGCATCTGGCTTACCGGCAGCCTGCCGAAGTTTCATCTCGGCAGCAACATCGAGACACTCCCCCGGGAAGACACGCCACGCGCAATCGAACACCTGAGTGACGAGCTAAACCAGCCGATGGCCGAGGCCAGGGTATTCCGAGTAGATGTCGCGCAGACGTTTGCGATGGAGAGACCACCGTCGGACTACTGGCGATGCTTCTTAGCGCCCGCTCGAATGAAGCGAATTGAGTACGCCAATGAAGATTTAACCTTCCGCAACCGCCAGCGCTCGATCGTTTTTTACGACAAGCTCGCGGAGATGCGCCGCAAACGGGCAGGCTCGAATGGCCGGCCCGATCTCGACGGGGCTTCAAGATTCCGCAGCCAACCCCACTTGCTCCGGTACGAGGTGCAGTCCAAGCGGCAGCTGGGCCGGGCATTCGGCGAGCACGAAATCAGGGCAGCGAGTCTGAGCAACCCTGCATTTTATGAAAAAGTGGTCGGAAGATGGCAGGCGATATATTTCGGGCTGGAGAGAGTTTCCTCGGTTCCGCAGCCTGTTGGAAGAACAACTGTGAAGTCAGGCGTGAACTTTCTCACGGCGCTGGGGCTTCAGACCTACGGCCCGCAACGCTACTTCGACGAAGTTGACGCTGACTTGCACGCCGGTCTGATCGACAAGTATCAGGCCCACAGGCTGAGAAAGAAGAGCCGGGAGTTGTTGCGGGGGGGAGGGATCACGGGAACGGTTGATGTCCTTGAGGAACTGGATACCAAGGTCAAGCAGGCGGTGGCCTTGTGCGAATGATCCGTCAAGGGAGGGGGGGCACTGGGTGAATTCAATGTCTACGTTGGGTGAATTTACGGATTCGCTTTGTCGAGTGGGGTTGGTTCGTTGGGCAAGGCTTCTGGCAGCTCTTTTAATGGGTGACCGTCGGAACACCTTACGTCATGGAGCTTCCATTCGGACAAAGCTAACGCGGGTCTGGTACTGGAGCTTCCGGTGGCCGCTAGCGTATGCACTCTGGCGTGAGCTGCGCAGCTTGCCTTTTCGCATTTTAGCGATACATGAAATAGGGATAGATCGCCGGGGGGTTCATATGGGCTGTACGAAAAGTCTTGCAGTCGCAAACGCGATGACAAATAGCGGTAGCCCTTGCCGCAGTGTGGACATACAAAGTCTAAAGTTGCTCTTCCCGTGGGCCACCCTTCTTGACGAGGAGATATTCCTTCTAGGAAGGATGGCGGGAGAAGCGTGTCAAGCTGGCAGTGCTTGCACTGGAGTACATATAGACTTGGCACGAGCAACCTCTCACAAAGCTTTTCTTTTTATTGAGCAAGCCCCATCTCTTGAACTGTCCAAATGTGATCCGTTATCCCCGCCTCCATCGCGTGGGTAACTCTGAGGGTTTGATGGACGCGGGCGAGATTGTACCACGCCATGTAGAGGTCAACGGCGGCTTTAAGAAGCCAGAGTTTCCTGGAAAATCCGTTCGTCAGGAGTATTCCGTAACGTGAACATGGGCACAGAGAGAAAGCAACAAGCGACCGAGTTGGACAGTGAAGTTCGACAGTTAGTCTGCGAGATTGACCGGGTGTGGCTCCGCGTCGGCCGACTTTGCGAGCGGTGTCGGAGTGAGCAGCTTTATCAGGAACTCGGCTTCGAGAGGTTTGACGACTGGATCCGCGACGCAGTCGGTTGGTCACGCTCGCGGGCCTACGTGGCCATGCGAGCGGCCAAGAACCTCGTCCCGATTCGGGACGCCGAGCTTGACGGGATGACGATGCAGAACGCCGACATCCTCAGCCGCGTCCCCAAGTCGAAGCAGGCCGCGCTCGTCGATGCCGCCCTGA